>WBZN01000744.1_pt1 | contig 22014 bp, 17 predicted proteins | sample 5204281 | NCBI WGS metagenome assembly WBZN01 (sample SAMN12344347, study PRJNA552823) | activated sludge metagenome | biome: Activated sludge suspended growth; feature: Nitrification reactor; material: Wastewater; isolation source: activated sludge from nitrification reactor of wastewater... | reverse complement strand
GTCCAGGCCTCGCGTGGCGAGGATGGACGGCCCGTGGGCCGGTCGGCCGTCGGGTGAGGCCCGACGCGTGAGTCTCGATCGGCCGACTGGGATTGTGGACTACCGCGTTCATCATGGAGACGACGAACGACAGGGGGCGGATTCGACACGTTCTGCGGGGTTGTCTTCAGGTGCCAGCGCCCCGCATCCGCCGCCGAGAGGCTCGGGCTCTTGGGCAGTGGCGCCGCCACGTCCACGCTCGGAACCGCTCCGGTCGCTCGAGCCGCACCCCCGAGCACCGCGTTGGACACCCTTTGCGGGTGCCGATCCCGGTCGCTGAAACGCCAGCGGCCCCGGCTCGCCTACCGGTTACAGACGGTCGAGAGAGCCCGAAGGCAGTCAGCGCCGAGCTTTCGCCTTGCGACCTGTGGCGGCCGGTCGCGCCGCTTTCGTAGCCCGACGCGCGCGCTGCTTCTGGGCCTCCGCCCTGATGATCACCGAGCTCTTTGCGCCCGGATCGAGGCGTAGCTTCGCGAGCTCCAACGCGGCCGCCATCAGTACCTCGATTTCCGGCCGGTCGAAGTCCGCAACCGCGTTCAGTACGACGTAACGCACCGCGGCGCGACCTTGCAGCAGCTGGTTCGGATCCGACTTCGACAGCTGAGCGCCCTTTGTGAAGTACAGCTTCACGCCGCTCGGGTACAGCGCGAGTGAGCACAGCCCGTCGTAGCCGTGCTCGGTCGGCGAATACGCGATCACCAGCGCATTTTGGTTTTCGTACACGTACACGATCTCGTGGAGACCGGGCAGCCGAGCGCGCAGCTTCGCGCGCAACGCCTTCCCAAGCTTGGCCATCGCCGGCTCGTACGCGGCAAAGTAGCTCGCGAGCTGCGTTTCGGCGTTCGTCATTGGCAGGCCTCTCCCCATGAATTAGTCCCAGTCCAAGCTCGTAAAGCGGGCCGCGCTCTACCTCTCGTTCGGCTGATGCGTCCGAGTGCACCAGCCGCGCGTTCGTCCTACGAGGCTTCGGGCCGTCCGGTGGCCATGCGGCAGGCTCGAGGGCGAACCGCCCAGGAGTCAATCGAGCCAGCGCTCGCTCCACGTCCATAGCCGTCGCGCGATCTCGGGATCGACCGCATACGGGCGCACGCCGTCGTCGCCCTCGGTCTTGACCAGCGCGATGTCGCAGTTTTCGCAGTACACGCCGCCCCGGCCGTCGAGCTGCGAGCTGGTCGCGCACCAGACCGTCGTCGCGGCGCCCTGTTCGACCGTTTTGAAGCTGCCGATCCGCCGCGCACGCTCGACCACGAGCTTCATCTCCTCCGGATCGAAATTGCGCGCTAGATCGGTATCGAGGATCGCGCCCGGGTGGACCGCGAAAGCGCGGATGCCGTCGCGTTGGTACCGGCGGTCGGCCTCGACGGCGAACAACACGTTCGCGGTCTTCGACTGGCCGTACGCGATCATCTTGTCGTAGGGGCGATGTTCGAAGCTCGGATCCTCGAAGTCGAACGCGGAGCGCACGTGGCCTCGCGACGATAGCGCGACGACGCGGGCGCCCTGCGCGCGTCGTAGCGCGGGCAGCAGACGCGCGAAGAGCCGGAAGTGTCCGACGTGATTGACCGCGAGCTGCGACTCGAGTCCGCGCGCGTCACGCGACAGCGGCGCGGCCATGATTCCCGCGTTGTTGATCAACAAGTGCAGTGGACGCTCTCCGAACCGCGCCGCGAAGGCATCGATCGTCGCCGGTACGCCGAGATCGAGCTCATCGATCTCGATGTTCGCGGCGTGCGCGGCGTTCGCGGCGTTCGCGACGCTTGCGATCCCGGCGAGCGCGGCAGCAGCCTTCGCGGGGTCTCGCGCCGGCACGATGACGCGGGCACCGGCGGCCGCGAGCACGCGGGTGGTTTCGAGACCGATGCCGGCGTAGCCACCGGTCACGATCGCGGTGCGGCCGTCGAGGCGGCGTTCGCCGATGGCCTCGCGCGCGGTGGTCTGCGCGTTGAAGCCGGAGGGAAGGGGCGCTTGCAGAGTCATGGAATCCCTTTCGACTGCAGGCCGCTCGCGGGTTGTCGCTTGCCGTCTCCTCGGGCCGCGCTCATCTCCGTGTCGTCAACCGAGAAAGCAACGCCACCAGGTCCCGCCGGCGTCGGCGTTCGAGGTCAACGGAGGTCCGAGACTGGGCTCATACCCCCTCGCAGACCGCGGTGAGCTGGCGTCCGAGCTCACCAGACCCGGCAGCGCTTCGCCGGCGCCATCGGCTGCCCGGCCTGGCACTTGAACGCGCTCTGGAACTCCGGCATGTTGCTGATCGCGCCGATGAGCCGGAACTTGCCCGGCGAGTGCGGGTCGGTGACGACGAGCAGGCGGGACATTTCCGGCGTTACGTTCTCGCACCGGCTGATGGCGTAGCCGAGGAAGAGGCGCTGCTCGGGCGTGAACCCGTCCACCGTCTGGCGCGGCTTGCCCACGAGGGACTTCAGGTAGGCCGCGTAGGCCATCCGCAGGCCGCCGTTGTCGGCGACGTTTTCGCCCAGGGTCAGCTTGCCGTTGAGGTGCAGCGGCTTGCCTGGCTGGCCCGGCTGACCATTGCCATCGTCGACCGGCGAGTACTCCGAGTATTGCTGGTCGATGCAAGCGGCACGCTCCTCGAACGCCTTCGCGTCCGCCGGCGTCCACCAGTCGGTCAGGTTGCCGTCGGCGTCGAACTTGCGGCCTTCGTCGTCGAAGCCGTGCGTGAGCTCGTGGCCGGCGACGCGGCCGATCGCGCCGTAGCTGTAGGCGTCGTCCGCCTGGAGGTCGAACATCGGCGGCTGCAGGATGCCGGCCGGGAAGACGATCTCGCCGAGCTGCGGGTCGTAGTACGCGTTCACGGTCGGCGGCGTCATGCCCCATTCGGTCTTGTCGACGGGCTGGCCGATCTTCGCGACCTCGCGGCGCGACTCGAACGCGCTGGCGCGCAGCGCGTTGCCGACGAAGTCGTCTCGCTTCACCTCTACCGTCGAGTAGTCCCGGTACTTGTCGGGAAAGCCGAGCTTGGCGGTGCTGATCTTGCCAAGCTTCACGATCGCCTTCTGTTTCGTTGCCGCGGACATCCAGTCGGAGGCCTCGATCGCCTGCCGCAGCTCCGCCATCACGTTGGTCACGATCTCGCGGATCTTCTGCTTGCCCTCGGGGCCGAAGTACTTCTCGACGAAGAGCTTTCCCGAGGCCTCGCCGAGCCGGGAGTCGACCGACCGCACGCAGCGCTGCCAGCGCGGCTCGATGGCCTTGGTGCCGCGCAGGTAGGCGCTGTTGAAACGATAGTCGGCGTCGACGAACGCCGCCGGCAGCATCGCCGCCGTGCGCGCGACGATCCGCCAGCGCAGATAGTTCTTCCAACGAGCGAGCGGAATCGCGTCGAGGGCCGCGCTGGTCTGCCGGAAGTAGTCGGGGGTGGCGACGTTCAGGGAATCGAACTTCGGCGCGCCGGTCGCGTTGGCGAACGCGGCGAGGCGGAAGTTCGGCGCCAGCTTCTCGAAGTCGGCGAGCGTGGTTCGATGATCGAGATTCTTCGGATCCCGGCGCGCCGTGCGATCCATTGACGCGGTCGCGAGCTCCGTCTCGAGCTTGAGCACGGCGTCGGCGTTGGTCTGCGCGGTCTCGGCGGAGTCGCCCAGGAGCCGGAACAGCCCGGCCGAATATTCGACGAACTTCTGCCGCCGCTCCACGGACTTCGCGTCGGTCTTGAGGTAGTAGTCGCGGTCGGGCAGGCTCAACCCGCCCTGGTCGACCTCGGCGATCATCCGGCTCGCGTCGTGCGGGTCGGGCGTCGAGTGGAAGTCGAAGAGCGCTGGAATGCCGAGCTCGCTGACTTCGGCGACGGCGTCGAGCAGCCCCGCCTTGTCCTTCACCGCATCCACCCGCTGGAGGTACGGTGCGATCGGCGTGGTGCCTTTCGCCTCGATCGACGTTTCGTCCATACAGGCGGCGTAGTAGTCGCCGACCTGCTTCTCGAGCGCGGTGTCAGAACTGGACGCGCCGGGCGCGCCGCCCGTCTTCGCCGCCTCCTCGAGAATCGCCGCGAGCTTCTTCTGGTTGTTCTGACTCATCTCGTCGTAGCGGCCGAAACGCGCCTTGTCGGCAGGCAGGGGATGGCTCGCACGCCAACCACCGCAGGCGAACTGGTAGAAGTCCACGCACGGATCCGCGGTGCGATCGAGCTGCGAGAGATCGAAGCCCGTGTTCTGTGACGTCTGCGGGGGCGGCGGCGCTTGCGACCACAGAGCGGAGCTCGCGAGGGCGAGGGCGACGACGGAAAGGGTCTTCTTCATGAGTTCTCCCGGCAGGACCAAGGGCTTCATACGCTGGACCCGCCGGCAGAGTTTCACCGACCTCTATGGAGTCGCGATCCTGTGGCCCGGCTTGCGCGGCGGGTCGTTGGGGGGGCGTGGACCGGCCGAACCTACCAGTTCAGCTCGAACGTACAGGCCTCGTCGCCCGCGCACGTGCACTCGGTCTCGCGGATACGGATCGGCCCGGGAGCCTTCATGGTCTCGAGCGCACCCTGGTAGTAGCCCACCGCGCTGAGGCAGAAGACCGGCGAGTACTCGGTGTACTTGGTGAGGCGCATGACGCCGGCGCGCGGACCCTTCACCTGGTAGGTGCTGGCGCCGAAATTCTGAAAGCTGTTGTGGAGCGTCGCCTGCTTGGTGAAGAACTTGTGCGGGTCCGACGAGGCGAAGGAGGAGTAGACGCCGCCCAGGTTGGAGGTGGCTGAAAACCGGCCGAGCTCGCGATACACGTCGTCGCTCGGCATCTTCACCGCGGCGGCGATGGCCCGATCGACGGTGATCAGGGAGCGCAGGGAAACCCACGGCGAGGGCGGAATGCTGCGGGTCACGCTCTGCGCCAGCTCGGCCGGCAGGAGGGGGACGAGGGCCGTGCTCAGATCCACCCCCTGCTTCTTGAGCCAGTCGAGGTGGGCCCGCAGCATGGTCCACTTGATCTGGGCTTGTCCGGTGAGGTGCTCGCTCTTGGTGGCCACCTGATTTGGTCCCTCCGTGCCCGCCACTCTACTCCTCTGCGCGCGGTCGACCGCGCGACTCGGCTTGTTCCCGGCGCCCGGCTAGCGCGTCAGGACGACGTGGGTGGCGTGCGCGGTGGCGGCGTGCTCCGCGCACCGGTAGCCGAGGCGTACCAGGTCGATATCGGCGAGGAGATGCTCGCCCCGGCCGAGGAGTGCGGGAGCGATCGCGAGGTGGAGCTCGTCGAGCAGCCCGGCGGCGAGGTACTGGCGCACCGTGGAAACGCCGCCGCCGACGCGGATGTCCCTGCCGGCGGCTGCTTCTCTGGCGCGGTCGAGCGCGGCGTGGATGCCGTCGGTGACGAAGTGGAACGTCGTGCCTCCCGCCATGGGAATGGGCGCCCGGGCATGGTGGGTGAGCACGAAGACCGGTACGTGGTACGGCGGATTCTCGCCCCACCAGCCTTTCCACCCGTCGTCCGGCCAGGGGCCGCGCGACGGACCGAACATGTTGCGGCCCAGGATCCAGGCGCCGATGTTCGCGAAGCCGCGCGCGGCGAAGGCGTCGTCGACGTCTTCACGACCGATCTGCTCGCCGATCAGCGAGCCGGCGAAGTCGGCGTGGATGCGCTGGAACGTCTTCGTGCCGAGGACCCACTCGTGGAGCGCCATCCCGCCGACTCCCATCGGGTTGGCGAGGTCCTGGTCGGGTCCGGCGCCGTAACCGTCGATCGTGACGCCAAATGCGCATACTCGAAGTTTGGACATCGAAGCATCTCCTTTACAGCGATTTGTCGATTGTCTCCTGATCCGCGACGAATGAGTCGAGCCCGGATCGACACTCGGTACGCCGGCTCTCGCGAGAAGCCGCGGTCAAGGTGGCGCCGGCGGGCCTGAAGCTGGGATCGACGCGGGAGGTCGAGCGGAACCTCGCGGCGCGCCCGGGTGGCGAGCCAAGAAGGTGGCCGCCGATCGCGACCGGCTAGCCCTCTTCCAGGCCGGCAAGCAGCGCCGCGAGCTGCGGCCCCAGCCGGCGGAGCTCGGCGCGATGGATGGCGGCGAGGCTGGCGAGGATCTCCTCGCCGCGCGCGGTGAGCGCCAGATGGACCTCACGCCGGTCGTCTTCGCCGCGCAGGCGGGCGACGAGACCCTGCGCCGCCAGACGGTCGACCAGACCCACGGCGCTGTGGTGGCGCACCCGCAGCTGCTCGGCGAGCGCGCCGACCGTCAAGGCTTGGGGCGCGCCGCGCACCGCCAGCATCGCCTGATGCTGCTGCGGAGTGAGCCCGGCCGCGCGCGCCTCCTCCTCGCTGAAGTACTGAAAACGGCGCAGCGCGGCGCGGAAGGCCGCCAGGCTCTGGTACTCGCGGTCGCTGACCGGCTTCGCCATGGCGTGATTCTATTTTATCGTACTGCGATATAGTATTCGGACAATCCGGTCGGCGCATCGTTCTCCGCGCCTGGCCCTCGCCGGTGAATCTCCCGCGGAGGTACGAAAGAGGCATGAGCGCACGCGCCGTCACATCCCCATCTACGAGTCAGGAGAACGACCCGACCGCCGCCGCCGCGGCCCACGGCGACCGCGGCGAGCTGGCCGATTTCAGCACCGACCGCCGTGTTCTCCTGCTGGGCGGCATGGCGGGGTTGATCGGCGTCCTCGCGGCGGTGGTGGCCTGGGCGCTGGTGTGGTTGATCGCGGTGATCACCAACCTGGCGTACTACCAGCGGTTCTCCGCGCATTTCGCCTCGCCGGCGGCCAACACCCTCGGTCTGTGGGCGGTGCTGGTGCCGGCGGTGGGCGGGCTGGTGATCGGCGTCATGGCGCGCTTCGGCTCGGAGAAGATCCGCGGGCACGGCATCCCCGAGGCGCTCGAGGCGATCCTCATCGGCCGCAGCCGTGTCGAGCCCAAGGTCGCGGTGCTCAAGCCGGTCTCGTCGGCGATCTCGATCGGCACGGGCGGTCCGTTCGGCGCCGAAGGCCCGATCATCATGACCGGCGGCGCCGTCGGCTCGCTCGTGGCGCAGCTCTTCCACCTGTCGTCGGCGGAACGCAAGACGCTTTTGGTCGCCGGCGCGGCGGCCGGCATGGCGGCGATCTTCGCCACGCCGATGGCCGCGGTGTTGCTCGCCATCGAGCTCCTGCTTTTCGAATGGAAGCCGCGGAGCTTCATTCCGGTCGCCGTCGCCGCCACGGTCGCGGCGCTGTTGCGCGTGCCGCTCCTCGGTGCCGGGCCGATCTTCCCGGTGCCGGCGCATGCGCCGCTCGGCGCCGAAGCCGTCGGCTTCGCGGTGCTGGTTGGCTTGGGCGCCGGGCTCGCGTCCGGCGTGCTCACGGCGATGGTCTACGCCTTCGAGGACCTGTTCGGCAAGCTGCGCTTCCACTGGATGTGGTGGCCGGTCATCGGCGGCCTGGTGATCGGCCTCGGTGGCCTGCTCGACCCGCGGGTGCTCGGCGTGGGCTACGACACCATCCAGGACCTGCTCTCCGGGCATCTCGTTGGGAGCTCGGCGGCGATCCTGCTGCTGCTCAAGGGCGTCGTCTGGTCGGTGGCGCTGGGCTCCGGCACCTCGGGCGGTGTGCTCGCCCCGCTCCTCATCATGGGCGGCGGCCTCGGAGCCCTCGAGTCGTCGCTCCTTCCGGTCGGCGATGCCGGGCTGTGGTCCCTGGTCAGCATGGCCGCGATGATGGGCGGCACGATGCGCTCGCCGCTCACCGCGATCCTCTTCGCGGCCGAGCTGACGCACGACTGGAACGTCCTGCCGGCGCTGCTGGTGGGCGCGGTGGTCGCGCACGGCACGACCGTGCTGCTGCTCAAGCGTTCCATCCTCACCGAAAAGATCGCCCGCCGCGGCCACCACCTGGTGCGCGAATACAGCGTCGATCCGTTCGACATCCATCGCATCGGCGAGGTCATGGACCGTGACGTGGTGACCATTTCCGACCGCATGACGGTCGCGGACTTGTCGGCCCGCATCGCCGCCGGCGACGCGGCGCTCTCGGGCCGCCAGGGCATTCCGATCGTCGATGAACAGGGCGACCTCGCTGGAATCATCACGCGCAGTGACCTCATGCGCGCCATGGAACGCGATCCGAAGCACACCACGGTGCTGGATGCCGGCACCCGCGCGCTCATCGTCGCGCATCCGGACGAGCTGCTGCGCGACGCCGTGGGGAGAATGCTCGCCAACGACATCGGCCGCTTGCCGATCGTCGACCGACAGCGCCCGCGGCGCCTGGTGGGCTACCTTGGCCGAGCCGGCATCATGCGCGCCCGCGTGCAGCTGCACGAGGAGGAGAACCTCCGCGAGCGCGGTCGGGCCGCGACGGGCTGAGGTGGGCGAGGGCGCCGAACGGGAACCGGAGCGCTCCGATCTCGCCCTTTGGCCGGGATTCGGCTCCGGAGCGAGGTGCTAGTGTCCTCGCGGCAGCACGCGGACGAGATGAGTTCGGCGGTGGCGACGGGCCATCTAAACACCGCCGGCGCCGCTTTGGATCCGAGCGGCAGGATCAGGATCAGGCTCGCCTGCGGGTTCGGGGACGCTGCGGCGAAAGGACACCCGATCGCGACCGCGATGCTCGAGCCGCAGGGCTGACCCGTCTTCCGACGACGGGCTCGTCGCCGTCGCGACGGAGGAGACCATGAGAGCCGCGGTCTGCACACGCTATGGCCCGCCGGAGGTCCTCCAGCTGGGGGACGTCGACCGGCCGGTGCCGCTTGCGCACGACGTGCTGGTGCGGGTCGGCGCCTCGACGGTGAACTCCAGCGACTGCTTCGTGCGCAGCGGCATCCCGCAGGCGGCGTGGCCGATGCGCCTGATGCTGCGGGTGGCGGTGGGTTTTGGCCGGCCGCGGCGCTCGATCCTCGGCATGGTGGCGGCGGGCGCGATCGAGGAGAGGGGCGGCGCCGCGGCGCGATTTCGCCTCGGCGAGCGCGTGATCGCGTTCACCGGCTTGCGCTTCGGGGCCTGGGCCGAGAGCGCTCGGGTGCGCGACAACGGCCTCGTCGAGCGGGCCCCGGCAAACCTCGGCGACGAAGGGGCGGCCGCCCTCGTGTACGGCGGCCTGCTGGCCCTCTGGGTCCTGAGGCGGGCGGAAATTCAGCAGCGCCGGCGGGTGCTGATCTACGGTGCGTCGGGCGCCGCGGGCGTGGCGGCGGTGCAGTTGGCGAAGCACTTCGGGGCCGACGTCACCGCCGTGTGCGGCGGCGCGAACCTCGATGCGGTGCGCACGCTCGGCGCCGATACGGTCCTCGACTACGCCACGGAGCATGGCGTCGGCGAGCGGCGCTTCGACCTCGTGCTCGACGCGGTCGGCCGCCGCAAGACCTCGCCGCTCAAGGAGGCCTGCAAGATCGCCGTCGCGCCGGGCGGCGTGGTCGCGTCCGTCGACGACGGCCGGCCTCGCTTCGTGGCCAGCGATCTGGCGCTCCTCACCGAGCTCGCCGAGGCGGGACGGCTCGTACCGGTCATCGACCGCCTGTACCCGCTCGAGCGCATCGCCGAGGCCCATCGTTACGTCGAGACCGGGCACAAGCGGGGCAGTGTCGTCGTGCGGATCGCGACGGAGCCCTGAACCGGGGCAGCGAGCCCGGGCGCGATCGGCGGGGCGCGCATCCTTCAAGGATGTCGTACCGACCTCGGCCACGAAGCTCTCGGAAATGGTGCCTGTCCCCATTTCCCTGTCCCCGATTTCCCGCCGGGTTACTCGGCGTCCTCCGCGGGCGGCCAGCGGTGGACCGTCTTCCCGTCGCGGGTGAGCAAGGCGCTGCGCAGCAGGTCGGCCGCGACCAGGCGCTCGAAGGTCTGCCGATAGAGCTGCTGCAGGTCCTCCCACGAACCGAACTCGGTCAGGAATCCGCCGTCGCCGTCGCCCGGCGCCGTCGAGTCGTCCCACGAGAGCTCGCCTTTGTCGTCGCGCCAGTGGCCGATGAGCGGCCGGCGCCACCGCGCTCCGAGGCTCGAGTGGAGGAGCGCCGGCACGTCCGCCTCGGGTGCGAACCAGTGCACGTCCGCGCCGCGGAGGATCGCCAGACGGTGGCACTCCGGACACTGGTAGACCGCCGCGATGGTGTGGCGCCGGAGCACGGGCCAGGGATCGGCGCCGCGCGCGAGCGCGTTGCGGATGTCTTCGTGATCCTGATCGGCGAACAGCGCGGCCTTGTTCGGCAGGAAGTCGGTGGTGTCGGAGATCGACTCTCCGCAGGGGCAATGGAGCTTCATGGGGATCCTCGTGGGCGCGCCGTCGGGTCGCTATCCTGGCATGTCGTCGCGGCAACCGAAACCGTGACGACGAGCCGGCAGAGCGCGGCCCAATTGCCGACCTAATTGGGGACAGGCACCATTTTCTACCCGGTCGATCTGCTCCGCAAGGTCGCCGAGGGAACTTGCGCCAGACCCGCTCTCGGCGGGCGGTGCGGAGAACATGGTGCCTGTCCCCAATTTCCACGGCGCGATCACCTTCACCAGCCCGGTGCCGGCGGCGGTGCCGTCGCTTCGCCAGAGCTCCTCGCCGTGGCTGTCGTCGAAGGCGGTGAACAGGAGCTGTCTTCCCACCGCCGTGCGCGCTTTGCGGATCTCGGTGGGGAGGCGCGCGTGCAGAGTTGTGGTCGGCGCCGGCCGCGGCCGCCGTGGTCGGCAGCTTCGCCATGCACGGCACGACGCTCGACGCGTCGAGGCCGTCCGTGCCGCCGAGCGGTCACGCGCCCTCGCCCTCGATACCACCGGCGCTCTAGCCGGCCGACGCTGGCCGGCGGCGGCAGTGTGCAGTTGATCGTTGGCGTGTCGGGCACTTCGCGCCTGAGAGACCTGTGGTCGAGCGTCTCCCGCTGAGTTTGCGCCGCTATACTCCCGCCGTCTACGGAGGGCGGTGGCATGCGGCAGGGGATTTCGTACTCGCGCGGCGAGCGTGCGGCGCTTCTCGCGGTGGCTGCCTGCGGCCTGATCGGTCTCAACGGCGCCTTCGTCTACGGCTTGCTCGCCCGGCCTGGTGCGCTGCAGGCGGCGTTGGCGAATCCGATCGCGCTGGCCTTTCTTGCCGAGGCGATGCTGCTGATGTTCGTGCTCGGCTACTTCCTGCCGCGGTGGGGTGCGACGCGGCGGTCGTGGATCGTCTTCGTGGCCTTGTCCCTGCTCGGCGGCATCGCGTTTGCCCTGCCGCTGGTCCTGCTCTGGCCCGGTAGTTCCGAGACCTCCTCGGAAGTCTGACCCCCGGGGCGCCCGACGCCGCCGGCGCGAACGATGCCGCGTAGCTCAGGATGGAGCGTGTCGTCGCGGCCGCGACGCGCTCCGCGCGAGCAGCAGGAGTCGAGCGCGGGCTCAGAGGACGCGCAAGGCCAGCACGTTTCCGGATTCGTCCGCCTCGAGCAGAGCCATGCGGCGCGTGCCGTTGACGCTCACCCGGATCTTCACCCGCGCGCCGTCCGCGACGTCGCGGCGGATCGTGACCAGGGTCACCTGGCCGCCGTCGAGATGAGCTCGGTCGAGCGCGGTGCGCACGAGGAACGGCACGGTCTCGAGCACCACGGAACGCCAGTCGAAGAGGTTCTCCTCCAAGTGCTCGGCGCCGACGATCTGCACCGGGCGAGGAGCGGTGAGGCCGCCGGAGCGGAATTCGTAGGCATCGACGTTGCCTGGGTGCTGCGGGTCCTGGAGCTCGACGCGCACGGCATCCGGCTCGAGGCGCAGCTCGAGCGCGCGGCGGTGCCTCGGCAGGGCGCGACGCAGAGTGCGCTGGAGATCGGCCAGGGAATCGGCGTCCCACGAGGTGCGGGCTGCGGTGCTGCGCGGAAGGATGTGCAGGGTCTCGCGCAGCAGCCGCGGTCCGGCGGCCCCGAGCGCGGCGGCGAGTGCGACGAGTGGCACGACGTTCCACCAGGCGACGGTGCCGCGCAGGATCGAGATCCGCGCTCCGCTCACGGCAGCGCCTCGCTGTCGAGCCACAGCCCGAGCGCGACCAGCCGGTCGCCGGCGGCGGCGAACGCCGCCGGGTCCGCCGGCTGCCGGCGCCACAGGAAGCACGCCGCGAGGTCATAGCCCTGCGCGCGCAGAGCGAGCACGCCGCGCCGTCGCGACACGGCGTAACGCGCGCACCAGTGCACGAGGGCCTGGAGCGACGCGCCGTCGAGCGTCCAGGGATTGAGGACGGTCCAGGCGCTGGTGAGTCGCTGGCGCACCAGCGGCGGCAGATCTCGCGTGCGTTCGGCGACATCGCTCGCGGGCGGCTCCGGCGCGAGCGGGAGCTCGCTGCGCGTGACGTCGAGTGCCAGCCGCTGCTCGCGCCTCTCGCCGCGCATCGCGCCGCGTTCCATCTCGACGGCGGCGCGCGAAGCCGCGGGGTGCGTGCCGAAGGGCGGAGTCACGATCAGGGCCAGGCGAGTGACCGGTGGGCCCGCGGGCGTGAGAACGACGGTCGTCGCGCGACCGAGCGCACCCGCGGCGATCATCGTCCACCTCCGCCGAAGCGCTGCCACCATCGCCGGGGAGCCGTGGCCTGGGTGCTCGCGCGGCGGCGGCGCAACTGCGCCGGAGCGGCACTGAAGTCTTCGTCGCCGGCGGCGACCGGCTCTCCGAGCTCCGTCTCGAGCGCCAGCGCGGGGTTCTCGATCGCCGGCGCGAGGTCCGGCCACTCCGGACTGCGGGCGGCGATCGCCAGAAATCCGCGATCGCGTCCCGCGGCGCGCAACCAGCGGCCGGCGAGGCGGGCGGCCTCGCGAAACTCCGGCTCGGCGACGAAGGGAATGGCGGTGTGGCGACCGCTGCGCGGATCGACCAGTAGATAGTGCGGCGGGAACGTGAGCGGCAGATGGAGCGCGTCGGCGCGGCCGAAGGCGATCGGCAGCAGGAACACCAGACGCGCCGCCGTCGACTGCGGCACGTGCAGGTGGTCGATCAGTCGGTCGATCACCACGGCGTCGGCCGGTTCGGCCTGCAGCTCCTCGACGGCCGCCGCCACCAGCTCGGCGGTGGTGCGGGCGCGTGCGGCTTGGTGGCGGGCGTCGGCGCGCGAAACGGGCAGCGAGTGGGTCGCGGTCATGGGCTCTCCGGGCCAGTGCCGCCAGTGGCCGAGCGCTTCGGCCGCCTGGCGGCGGGTTCGGGGCGCACTGTAGGGGGCAGGCCGCTGGTGGAGCCTTTGACCCAGGTGAAATCAGTCTGAGAGCCGTCATGAGAATGTGTAAGTCTCTGTAAATAAGCTGCTTATGGAGTTCTGCCGAGACGCCAACGAGGCGCATGGCCGGGCCGTCTCAGCCTCGTCCGAGACAGCCCCTCGACGGGAAAGCGGTCGTTTTGGAGTGAGATTCGGTACGGCGCCGCCGGCTTCGCGGCGCGTGGGAGCCGCTAGCCCCGGGGCCGGGAGGACGGGTCCAGCTCGGCGCGGGCGCGCCGTGCGACCTTGCCGAAGCCCTTGGTCCGCGCCTCGTCCGCCAGGGCCTCGAGCGTCGCCGTCGCGCTCTCGGCGTGCGCGCCCCGCCGGTCGATCATGGCGAGCAGCAGCTGGCATTCGAGCTCGCCGCCGGTGTCGTGCGACGCCTGGGCGCGATGCAGCAGGTCGGCCACGAGCGGGCGCCCCTCGTCGCCGTGTCCGGCCTGGAGGAGCAGCCAGGCGTGATTGATCTGCACGAAGTAGGCAGTCCCCTCGTGCTGGATGGCGGGCAGGAGATCCATCGCCGCCCGCGACGTCTTCAGGGCCTCGTCGCGCCGTCCGAGCTCCCAGAGCGTGCGCGCCAGGGTCGAGCGTCCGGCGGCGACGTTCACGTCCACCTTGAGGCGTTCGGCGATGGCCACACCGTCCGTAACGAGTGGCAGCGCCTCGGCGGCCCGGCCGTTCTCGGCGAGCAGCATGGCGAGTTGATTGGAGTCGCTGCTGATGCGCAGGTCGTCGCCCTGCTGGCGGTGCATCTCGAGCTTGGCGCGCGCGGCGTCGATCGCGGCCGGCGCGTCGCCCTGCAGGTCGCAGATCCAGTACACGTCGGTGAGCGTCACGCTCTCGCCGGAGGTGTCGCCCGCCTTGCGGAACCGGGCGAGCGCGTCCTCGGCGAAATGGCGGGCGAGGGCGAGGTCGCCGCGCGTCGACTCGAGGTCGGAGCGCATCTGCGACGACCAGGCCCGGCAGCGGTCGTTGTTGGCGGCGTCGCAAAGGCTGCGCATGTCGCTTTGCAGCTCGAGCGCGCGGCCGAATTCGCCGTCGCGATTGGCCGCTTCGACCATACGCATCAGCGTGTAGGCCTCGCGCTGCAGGGCGCCGTTGCGATGGAAGATGGCGCGCGCCTGCTCGAAGTAGGCCTCTGACGCCGCGACCTGCTTGGGGTCGTAGAAGATCTCGAGGCCGCGCAGGTCGAGGAATTGCCCGAGGTACACCGGGTCGTCGGTTTCGCGCGCCAGCGCCTCGCCCTTCTCCAAGCCCTCGTGGAGCGTGGCGGCGTCGCTCGCCCAGTATCCCGACATGGCCAGGCCGTAGTACGCCTGGACGGAGAGGCTCTTGGCGCCGATGGCGAGCGTCGCGTCGACCGCGCGCCGGGCGATCGCGATCAGCTCCTGCTGCGTCGACTTGCGGCGCTGAGCGCTCCAACGCAGCAGCTCCAGGCGCGCCCGCTCGACGCCGGTGCCGGCGTGTTGCGCGACGGCGTCGAGCGTCTGCTCGGCTTCGGCGAGACGGGACGCCGCGAGCTGGGCCTCGACGAGCTCGGCGCCGCTCTCGAAATCCGCCGGGTCCCTGCGCCAGATCGACTGGAGCGCCGCCAGTCCGCGATCCCAGTCGTGCGCCGCGAGCGCGTGCCGGGCCTCGAGGAGCGTGCGCTCGCGCGCCGGCAGCGCGCCGGAGTCGCGCACCGCGGCGAGGAACTCCGGCTCGGCGCGATCGTCGTTGAGCGCCGCGCGCGCCTCGGCCAGGCCGGCGTGCGCCATCGCGAAATGCGGCGACAGCGTGAGGGCGCGCTCGAACTTCTCGGCGGCCCGCGCGTACTCGCGCAAACGCAGGCGTTCGAGCCCCTCGGCGTAGGCCCGCGCCGCGCCGGGATCGTCCGGCAGGATGGTTTGCGCGGCGGGAGCGGTGAGCGCCGGCGCCGGCAGGCCGAGATGGTCGCGCACTTCGGACGTCGCACCGTTCACGAGGCGGAAGAGATCGGATTGCGTGCCGGCGCGGCTGGCGGTCGCGAGCACCTCGCCGGATTTGGCGTCCTGCAGGCGGAGGTCGACCCGCAGCGGTCCGTCCTCGCCGCCGACCCGCACGTAGGAGCCCGCGACCACGAGGTCGGCGCCGAGCTGCGCGCGCACCCGCTGCAGGGTCTCCTTGGACAGACTGTCGAGGGCCGGTAAGGCGAGGTCGAGCTTGGCGCGCTCGATGTCCTCGGCGGGCACCGGCCGCAGACGCTCGCCTTCCGCGAGGTCGGCGCTCACCATCTCCGACACCGCCACCGAGAGCCAGTTCAGATCCTCGTGCCCCGACAGATTGCGAAAACCCAGCACGGCGATCGAGCGACGCGGCGGCTGGGTGGCGGTCCGACTCCAGCCCCACAAGGCCGCGACGACCAGGATCAGCATCGAGGCGGCGGTCGCGACGAGCGCCCGCGTCCGCCGGCTCCGGCCGCTCCGGCTGGCGGATGGCGCCGCCGAGCCCGCGGGCTCGAGCGCGGGCGCGATCGGTATTGCGATGGGTTCGACGGTCGCTTGACCGGCCGCCCGCCGCCCCGCCCCGGCCCGGGGCACCGACTCGACGCGCGCCAGGAAGCGATATCCGGCGCCGCGCACGGTCTGGATCCACTCACCCTCGGGCCGCGGACCGAGCGCCTTGCGCAGCGCGCTGATCGCCCAGTTGAGGTTGCCCTCCTCGACGATGGTGTCCGGCCACACCGCCGCGATGAGCTCGTCGCGGGTCACCAGCCGCTGGGCGTTCGCGACCAGGTACGACAGGGTGTCGAACGCCTTGCGGGTGAGCGGGACGACCTCGCCGCCGCGGCGCAGCTCGAGCTCGGCGCGATCGAGCTCGAACGGCCCGAAGCGCAATACGTCGCCGGCGGGCTGCTCCGCGGAAGGCATGGGTGGGCGTCAGTCTATGGCAGCGGTGGGCGACCCGGCGCGCCGGCGCGAGCTCGGAGTCCGCGCCGCGACGGGCTCGGGCCTGGGTCGCTTCGCCGCCGCGGGCGCAGGGCCACCGGCGAAGGGCGGGTCCGCGTCGCGAAGGTGGCGACGACCGCGGGGCGATTGCACCGTCGACGATCACCGTGTGCTCGCCCCTCTCGATGCCGATCTCGTGCACTCCGGCGTGTCCTTGCCGCACGACGAGGTCCGAGCACGGTGAAGAAGGTCGTGGCGCAGAGCCTGGTCGCGTGGGGCGGCTGAGCCTCGGGGTGCGCGCGCGCGTCGCGTCGTTCGCCGGCGCCAGGTCGAGATGTCGTCGACATGGGCTGAGCGTCTCTTCGCCGCCCTTCGCCACCCTTCGCCACCCTTCGCCAGGAGGGCCGCGGTCCGGGTTTCGCGGCCGGCGGGCCGAGTCACTGCCCGGGGTGCGCGTCCTGTGGCGTAAGGTTTCGGGCGGACCGCTGGCCTGACCGACCTTGCGAGGTGCACCATGCCCACGTCCCGAGTGTCCATCCGAGCGTTGCTTACCAGTTTCGCCGTCGTTTGCGGCGCGGGAGCAGCCTGCGTCGCCGGCGCCGCCGAGGCGCCGCGCACGGCCCCAACGGAGCCCGGCGCCACCGTGACCTTGCGGGCGGCGCCGTCGCAGGCCTGGTTTCAGCAGACCGAACAGGCGCTGATGGATGCCGTGGCGCTCGGCGACAAATCGCTCTGGGAGCGCGTCCTCGACCCGGCCTTCGTCGCCACCTCGGAAGAGGGCGAGGTGGTCGATCGCAAGGCGCTGCTCGACAGCCTGCGTGGGCTGCCGCCTGGGCTCTCGGGGCACATCGCGGTGCGCGAGCTCACGGTGCAGGAATTTCCGACCTTCGCCGTGGTGCGCTATCTGGCGGATGAGTCGGAGCAGGTGTTCGGGCAGCGGCTCACCACCAAATACCGCACGACGGACACGTTCCGGCGCGAGGGCGACTCCTGGAAGATGCTGGCCTCGCACACCTCGGTCGTGACCGCGGATCCGCCGGCCCAAGCCGTGCCGGCGGCGATCCGGGAGAAGTCGTGGCCCGAGCTGGTGGGGAGCTACCGCCTGCTGCCCGACGGTTGGACGCTCCACGTCGAGCTGCGCAACGGCGCGCTCTACGGCGGCCGCGATCCGCAAAAGCTCGTGCCGATGGTGCCGCTCGCGCCGGACGCCTTCGTGCTTTCTGGGCGCTTGGGCGAGTACACCTTCGTACGCGACGAGACGGGCCAGGTGACGCACATCCTGGAGCTGCGCAAATTCGAACCCCTGGTGTGGACGCGGGAGGCCGCGAAGTAGCAGGCAAGCCGCCGCCGGCGGGCGCCCGCCGGGCTCGCGGGTCGACGCGTTCTTGGAATGCGCTGACGCCGGTCTCCGGGCGGCGACCGGCGGCGAGCGGCTATCATCCCGCCATGACGACCCTGGCTGGCAAGACCCTGTTCATCACCGGCGCGAGCCGCGGCATCGGCCTCGCGATCGCGCTGCGCGCGGCGCGCGACGGCGCCAACGTCGCGGTGGTCGCGAAGACCGCGGAGCCGCACCCGAAGCTGCCCGGCACCGTGTTCACCGCCTGCGCGGAGATCGAGCGCGCCGGCGGCAGGGCGCTCGCGTGCGTCGCCGACATCCGCGACGAGCAGCAGGTGACGGAGTCGGTGCGGCGCACGGTCGAGGCGTTCGGCGGCATCGATGTGCTGGTGAACAACGCCAGCGCCATCCAGCTCACCCGCACTCCCGACACGGCGATGAAGCGCTTCGACCTCATGCACCAGGTGAACGCGCGCGGCACGTTCCTGTGCACGCAGGCCTGCCTCCCGCACCTGCGCCGCGCCGCCAATCCGCACGTACTGACGCTCTCGCCGCCGCTGCGCCTCGAGCCGCAGTGGTTCGGCGCCCACGTCGCGTACACCCTGGCGAAGTACGGCATGAGTCTCTGCGTGCTCGGACACGCCGAGGAGTTCCGGGCGGACGGCATCGCCGTCAACGCGCTGTGGCCGCGCACCGTGATCGCCACCGCCGCGGTGCAGAACCTGCTCGGCGGCGACGAGTCGATCCGGCGCTCGCGCCGGCCGGAGATCGTCGCCGACGCCGCGCACGCCATCCTGGTGCGGCCGAGCCGCGAGTTCACCGGCAACTTCTGCATCGACGAAGACGTCCTGTGCGCGGCCGGGGTCACGGACTTCGAGCCCTACGCCTTCGCACCCGGCGCGGACTTGATGCCGGACTTGTTCGTCTAGGCCCTGGCGCTTCCGGGCCGACCGGTCTCAACGCGGTTGCGGCGATGACGGCGCGTTGGGTGTCGACGGCCGGGTCTCCGGCTGCCAATCGATCGCCAGCTGCCGGGCCACGTCGAGCGCGCGCTGGCGTCCGAGCGTGCGATCCACGATCCGCAGCGCGCCGTCGAGACCGGCCGCGGCACCGGAGGCGGTAAGCACACGGCCGCTGTCGATGGCCCGCCGTCCGCCGACCACCCTCGCCTTGGGGGCCGCGGAGCGCAGCGCCTCGAGCAGGCCGTGGGTGGTAGTGACTTCCAGACCGTCGAGCAGGCCGGCTCGGGCCAGCCAGAAGGCTCCATTCGAGACGCCGAGCATCGCATCGGTGTGATCGGCGCGCTGGCGCAGCCAGTCGACGATGCGCCGATCGAGCCGGTGGCCCGCACCGCCTGGCACGACCACGACGTCGGCCGGCGGCGCCGCACCGAGCGGATAGTCGGGCATGAGCTTCAGGTTCATCGCCGTGGTCACGGGCCGCTTCTCCGGCGCCACCGTGAAGACGCGGAATCCCGCCTGTCCGAACACCTCGTACGCGCCGGTCCAGTCGAGAATGTCGACGCCGTCGAACACCACGACGGCGACGCTGTGCGGACGCAGAGCGCGCCGACTCACCAGCGGCATGTGGCAAATCGGACAGACGCCCGGGTGGTCGTAGGTCTGCGTGTGGCCGTCCATCGGGCAGATGTACGGTGGCCCCGTGTCCGGCAGCGGCGGCAGGGTCGGCAATTCGTCAGCCGGTGCCCGCGCGACCAGATCCATGCCGCAGAGCGGGCACTTGCCGGGATGATCGAACACCTGCGCGTGCTCGGCCATCGGGCAGACGTACTCCGGCGCCGCGACCGGCGGCGCGGCCGCTGCGGGCGGAGAGGCAGGAGTGGCCTGCGCCGTCCCCGGGACGGCCATCAGCGAAATCGCCAACAGCGCGAGGGCCGACGTCAGGACTACGAACGTCGCTGCGAACCAACTCGCGCGTCGAATGAGAAGACGGTCCAGACGGTTGCGATCGAATGCGGGCTTCATCGCGACAGTCTACGTAACGCGGGAGCGACGCGCGTTTCGGTCGACGGTGCGGTGACCGCAAGGCGCTGGACCGCGCCGATTGGCCCGACCGTCCGGTAGGTCGCCGCTGGCCGGCCAGTGCCGGCACAGGCGGTATCATCCCGTCAAGATGGTAGAGATCGGCGCGGCTTCAACAGTGGCCGCCGGCGCATCCCCCACTTCACATCGAGAACGACGCCGCCGAGCGAGTTCCTACCTCGTGCGGGATGGGGGCCCTGTCTGCTGTCAGCCCCAAGTCTCACCGGAGTAGCAGGCATGGGCGCTGCGATTGCTTACTTTTTGACGGCTGGCCTGCTGCTGTTCGTGTGCCATCGCTGGCTGCATCGCTTGTCGGTGACCGCAGCCCTGGTGCTCCTGCTGATGCCCCTCTGCTTCACGGGGCGCGCCCTGTTCTCCGGCGGTGTCTACGCGCCGTCTGATCTAGCCTTCGACGCTCCGCCGCTTCGGGCGCATCGCGCTCAGTTCGGCGTCGGCGACGCTTCGAACCATGGTGTTCTCTCCGATGTGAACAGCTTCATCATTCCGTGGCGCAAAGCGACCAGGTACGCCATCGAGCGCTTTTGCTGGCCGACATGGAATCCGTTCATGCGTTGTGGCGACATCCTGGCCGCCGCGGCGCAGCCTGCGCCGTACTATCCGATCAATATCATCAGCTACGCGCTGCCCCTGGCAACCAGCTTGACCTTCATTTCCGCCGCGGTCTTCTTCCTTGCCGGGCTCTCGGCGTTCGTCTACCTACGCTCCTTGGGATGCGACGAAGGCCCGGCGCTATTGGGCTCGGCGGCGTGGATGTATTCCGACTTCGTGACCCAGTTTCTCGGCTGGCCCTTGGGCGTGGCCGCGGCCACGTTTCCCCTGACGCTTTTCGGGGTGCGCTTGGTCGCGCAACATCGCGACCGAAGGTCGATTCTCATTCTCGCCCTCGGCTTTCTGCTGGTGCTCCTGGCAGGGCTCCCCGAGACCGCGGTGCACCAGGCGTTTCTGGCGGCGCTCTATTTCCTGTTTGAGCTCTCGGCTGTGGCTCGAGCCTACCGTCTGAGGGCATGCATGTCTGCAGGCGTGGCCGCCGCACTCGCGCTCTGCCTGTCCGCGGTATTCGTCTTCCCCATTGTCGAAGCGGCGCCTCAATCCTCTGAGTACAAGAACCGTCGTTCGATATTCCGCGAGATGCCTCGCAGCGTCTCCGCGGTCGAAGCAACGGAGCGACTGCAGGCGAACGTCATCCCATTCCGCTTCGGGGTATGGGGCGGCGAGACAGCGACTGACCCACCGGCCTTCTGGGCTGGCGGGGCCTACGGTGGTTCGATCGTGCTCGCGCTTGCTCTGCTGGCCCTCGTCCTGCCGGGTCAGCGGGAGCGTTGGGGGCTTGCCGGCCTGGCGCTGCTCGGTTGCTTGGCAGGCGCCTCCGCGCCGGGTCTGTCCGAGCTTCTGGCGAAAGTGCCGCTGCTCGATGTGTCGATCAACGAGCGTCTCGTGTTCGCCGGTTCCTTCGCGCTGGCGGCACTCTGCGCTCTTGGCGCGCAAGCTTGGTGGTCGGTGCCGGCGGTCCCGTCGACCCGGCGAGTAACGGTGGCGCGTGTAACGCTCTTCGGCTGCTTCGTAGCGACTGCGTTGCTGCTCTGGCATCTATGGCCCCGGATGAGGCAGCAAGGACTCTCGGTTGGCTTCCTCGAGACTCACGGCGCCTGGCTGCTCGTGCCTCTCTTGTTGCTGGCCTTGCTGGCGCTGATCCGTACCCCCTCTGGCAGAGTCTCGTGCGCGGCTTGTATCGGCTTGTTGCTCATTCAGCGCGTTGCGGAAAGCGGCAACCTCTATCCGACCTTGCCCCGCGAGAGCTTCTACCCGGTGGTGGCGCCCCTGGATTCCGTTCCACGCGGCGGTGAGCCCTTTCGGATCGTCGGGACAGGCTCCACGCTCACACCCAACATCAGTGCCCTCTACCTGCTGGAGGATGTGCGTGGCTATCAAGCACTGAACTTCGATCGTCTGGTCGACACGTTCCCTCTTTGGTCGGTCCCCAATGGCATCTGGTACAACCGCGTAGACGACGTCACGCGCCCGTTCCTCTCCTTCTTGAACGTTCGCTACGCGCTGATCGGTCGGCCGGCGCGCGTCCCGCCGCGCTGGCGACTGCTCCAGGCTTCGCAGGGTACGGCGCTCGCCGAGAATCCTGACGTACTGCCGCGGGCATTCGTTCCGGCGCAGGTGCGGCTGGGTGGGGACGGCCCGACACAACTGAAGGAGATGGCTGGCGAGAGGGACTTCCGCCAGCGTGCGTGGATCGAACTGCTACCCGGGAATGATCAAAGTGGCCCGCGCGAGGTCCCGAACGGCCCCGGCGAGGTGGAAACCCGCGCGGGGCCGAACGGCTACACCCTGAGCGCGCACATGCAGAATCCCGGCTGGGTCGTGGTTTCGGTCACCGCATGGGAGGGGTGGCACGCGATCGAACACGGTCAGGAACTGCCTCTTTCCTTCGCGAATCACGCGTTTCTCGGCTTCCATCTTGCCGCCGGTTCGCACGACATCGACTTGGTGTACTCCTCGACCGCATTCCGGCTTGGGGGTGTCGTCAGCCTAGCCACGATCGTGTTGCTGCTGCTCTGTTTACTTCTCGA
>WBZN01000740.1_pt1 | contig 22072 bp, 21 predicted proteins | sample 5204281 | NCBI WGS metagenome assembly WBZN01 (sample SAMN12344347, study PRJNA552823) | activated sludge metagenome | biome: Activated sludge suspended growth; feature: Nitrification reactor; material: Wastewater; isolation source: activated sludge from nitrification reactor of wastewater... | reverse complement strand
CAACGACCTCGACGCGCTCGAGGCCGGCATCCGCGAGGGCATGGCCGAGGCCGAGCGCCCGAGCCTCGTGGTGCTGCGGTCGCACATCGGCTGGCCGTCGCCGAAGTGGACCGACACCGCCAAGGCGCACGCCAACCCGTTCTCCGCCGACGACATCCGCGAGGTCAAGCAGATCCTCGGCCTGCCCGAGGGCACCTTCGAGGTGCCCGCCGACGTGCTCGCCTTCTACCGCGAGGCCGGGACGCGCGGCGCCGAGCGCCAGCGCACCTGGACCGAGCGGGTCGCCACGATCCGCGCCGCCGAGCCGGGCCGCGTCGACGAGCTCGACGCGTGCCTCCAGGGCACCGGGATCGAGGGCTGGCAGGCGAAGATCCCGTCGTGGCCGGCGGGCGACGGTCCGGCGACGCGCGTCGCGTGCAAGGACGTCCTCGACGCGCTCATCGACGTCGTACCCGGTCTCGTGGGTGGCGGCGCCGACCTCACCGGCAACACCGGCACCGAGGTCCCCGACCACGGCGTGATCGGCCGCCACGACCTCGGTGGCCGCCAGATCCACTTCGGCGTGCGCGAGCACGGCATGGGCTCGATCATGAACGGCATGGCCGTGAGCGGCCTGCTCCCGTTCGGCGGCACGTTCTTCGTGTTCTCCGACTACATGCGGGCCGCGGTACGGCTCGCGGCGCTGTCGCAGTACCACACCGCGTTCGTGTGGTCGCACGACTCGATCGGCGTCGGCGAGGACGGACCCACCCACCAGCCGGTCGAGCAGCTCGCCTCGCTGCGCGCGATGCCCGGCCTGCGGGTCATCCGCCCGGCCGACGCCAACGAGACCGCCGCGGCCTGGCGGGTCCACATCGAGGGTGCCGGACCCACCGCGTTCGTGCTGTCCCGCCAGAACCTGCCGGTGCTCGAGGGCACCGCCGAGCACGCGCTCGCAGGCGTGGAGGCGGGCGCGTACGTGCTGTCGCGTGAGACGGGCGACGCCCCGGAGCTCGTGCTCATCGGCACCGGCTCCGAGGTGTCGCTGTGCGTGACCGCCGCGGAACGGCTGCGGGCGGCGGGTGTCGACACCCGCGTGGTGTCCATGCCGTGCTGGGAGGCCTTCGAGCTGCAGTCGCCCGAGGCGCGCGCCGACGTGCTGCCGCCGGGCGTCCCGACGCTGGCGGTCGAGGCGGGCGTCCCGTTCGGCTGGGAGCGCTACGCCGACGACACCGTCGGTCTCGACCACTTCGGCGCGTCGGCGCCGGGCGGTGTGGCGATGAAGGAGTTCGGGTTCACGCCGGAGAACGTCGTCCAACGGGCCCAGGCCCTGCTCGGAACGGAGGTGCCGGCATGAGCTCGGCCATCGCGAAGCTCCACGACCTCGGGCAGAGCCCCTGGTACGACAACATCACCCGGTCCATGGTGGAGGGCGACGGCCTCGCGAAGCTCGTCAGCGACGACGGCATCCGCGGCGTGACGTCGAATCCCACGATCTTCGAGAAGGCGATCGCCGGCGGCGACGGCTACGACGACTCGATCCGCGAGGCGAAGGCGCAGGGCGCGTCGATCGAGGACACGTTCTGGGACCTCGCGGTGGCCGACATCGGGCGGGCCGCCGACATCCTGCGCCCGGTGCACGACGCCGCCGGAGGCCGCGACGGCTTCGTGTCGATCGAGGTGTCGCCCCGCCTCGCGCACGAGACCGCCGCGACCACCACCCAGGCCGCCGAGCTGTTCGCGCGCCTCGGCCGACCGAACGTGATGATCAAGATCCCGGCCACGCCCGAGGGGCTGCCCGCCATCACGAGCACGATCGGTGCGGGCATCAACGTGAACGTCACGCTGATCTTCGACCTCGACCGCTACGCCGAGGTGATCGACGCGTACCTCGCCGGCCTCGACACCCTCGCCGCGAACGGCGGCGACCTGTCGCAGGTGAACTCGGTGGCGTCGTTCTTCGTCAGCCGGGTCGACACCGAGGCCGACAAGCGCCTGCCGGAGGACTCGCCGCTGCGCGGCAAGCTCGCGGTCGCCAACGCCCGGCTCGCGTACGAGAAGTTCGAGGCCGTGTGCGCGGGCGAGCGCTGGCGGGCGCTGGCCGCCGCCGGCGCCAACGTGCAGCGGCCGCTGTGGGCGTCGACGTCCACGAAGAACCCGAACTACTCCCCGACGCTCTACGTGGACACGCTCATCGGCCCCGACACCGTGAACACGCTCGCGCCGGCGTCGATCGACGCGCTGCACGCGCCGGGCGTGGACCTGCGTCCGAACACGGTCACCGAGGGCGTGGACGAGGCGCACCGGGTGATGGCCGATCTCGACGGGATGGGGATCTCGTACTCGGACGTCACCGCGACGCTCGAGCGCGAGGGCGTCGACTCCTTCGCGAAGAGCTACGGGGACCTGCTCGATACGCTCGCCAAGCGCGCCGCCAACCTCTGACCCACTCCATTTCTCGCCGATTCCAGGGGCCAGGGGCCCCGGAATCGGCGACAGAACGAGCGTCGCGTGTCAGTGGCGGGGCTCGACCAGGTTCGGTGCGGGGGCGGGCACCGCGAGCGTCGCGACCGCCCGCAGGTGCTCGACGAGCCCGTCACGGGTCACGTGGGCGTTCGCACCGCTCGGGTTGGGCATCACGTACGCGCAGGCGCCGGCGAAGTCGGCCGGCTGCTCGCCCTCGACCGCGGTCGCGTCGACCGCGGCGCGGAAGCCGGTGAGGCCGGCGAAGCAGACGACCCGCGGCGCGAGCCAGGCGACGATCGTGCGCAGGCGCTCCGCGCCGGCCGAGTACTCCGCCTTCGTCAGGCCGTCGGCGCGCGGCGTCGCGCGCTTGACCAGGTCGGTGAAGCCGACGCGCGCCTCGGTGAACGCGCGCCAGGGATCGCGCGGCGCGGGGACGAGTCCGGCGTCGACCGCCGCGCCCCAGAACCGGTTCGACGCCCCGCCGTACGGAACGCCGGTCTCGGCGGCGACCTCGCTCGGGTTGAGCCCGACCATGAGCGCTCCGAGCTTCGGCGCGACGAGATCGGCGAGCGTCGGCTCCCGGCGCAGGATCCAGTGGCCGCGGCCGAGCCCCGTGACCCGCTCGGCGACCGTGGTGCCCGCGCCGTGCGCGACGGTGTCGAAGTCGACCCGGCAGTGCCACTCGCCGTCGACGCGCAGGGTCGCACCGGGTTCGTGCGCCCGGTGCCACTCGGCCAGGGCGGCGGGCACCGCCTCCGGCGCGTAGCGGGCGAGGTCGAGGGTCGTGGTCGCCACGGTCCGTAGTATCGCCGCATGGCGCACGTCTGGCACGCGGTCGACGACGTCCCCGCGGCGTTCGCGCAGTTGGTCACGGATCGGCGGCCGGGGTCGATCGCGCTCTCCGGCGGCGGGACCGCCCGGGACTGCTACCGGACCGTCGCCCGCCACCTCCTCGACTGGTCCCGCACCGAGTGCTTCTTCGGCGACGAGCGGTGGGTGCCGGTGACCGACCCGGAGTCGAACGAGGGCATGGCGCGCGCGGAGTGGCTCGACGACGCGGCGCCGGCGGCCGTGCACTCCCTCGTGGACGCGGCGGGCCCCGGCCTCGTCGACATCGACGCCGCCGCCCGCGCGTACGAGGACCGGCTGCGGGCCCGCCCGCCCCTCGATCTCGTGCACCTCGGCCTCGGGCCCGACGGGCACACCGCCTCGCTGTTCCCCGGCTCCCCCGCCCTCGAGGTCACCGACCGCTGGGTGATCGCGACCGGTGACGGCGCGCACCCCCACCCGCGTCTGACCCTGACCCTCCCGGCGATCGCGACGGCCCGCCGCGTGGTGGTCACCGTGGCCGGGGAGGAAAAGCGCGAGGCACTCGCCCGGGTCCGGGCCGGTGATCGTGCCGCGCCGGCGACGCACGTCGAGGCGGCCGAGGTGATCTGGCTCGTGGACGCCGCCGCCTGGGGTTGATCGGCCGCCGGTCACATCGGGCCGTTCCGGCCGTGGGCCCGCAGACCCCCGCCTAGAGTGCGCGACGTGAGCCCCGACCTCCGCGAGCTGCTCCACGCGTCCACGGACGACCTCGTGCGCGCCGCCGCCGCGCTGCGTACCGAGGGTCACGGCAACCGGCTCACGTTCTCGCCGAAGGTGTTCGTGCCGCTCACGATGCTGTGTCGGGACCGGTGCGGGTACTGCACCTTCGCCAAGGCGCCGGCCCGCCTCGACCACCCGTACCTCGACGAGGACGCGGTCCTCGCCATCGCCCGGGCGGGCGCGGCGGCGGGCTGTCACGAGGCGCTGTTCACCCTCGGCGAGGCGCCCGAGGAGCGGTATCCCGTCGCCGCGGAGTGGCTCGCCGCCCACGGGCACGCCACGACCGTCGACCACGTGGTCGCGACCGCCGGCGCGGTGCTGCGCGAGACCGGCCTGCTCCCCCACGCCAACGCCGGCGCGCTCGGCCGCGCCGAGCTGGAGCGGCTGCGGGCGGTCAGCCCGTCGCAGGGGATGATGCTCGAGTCGCTCGCGGACCGGCTGCACGAGCCGGGTGGCCCGCACCACCGCGCGCCCGACAAGACCGCGGCCCGCAGGCTCGCGACGCTCGAGGCCGCGGGTGAGGCCAAGGTGCCGTTCACCACGGGCATCCTCGTCGGCATCGGCGAGACCGCCGAGGAGCGCGTGGACGCGCTGGTCGCGATCCGCGACGCGCACGCCCGCCACGGTCACGTCCAGGAGGTGATCGTCCAGAACTTCCTGCCCAAGCCCGGGACCGCGATGCACGCCGCGCCCGCGTGCGACCCGGAGGCGTTCCTCCGCACGATCGCGACCGCGCGCCTGGTGCTCGGCCCGGCGATGCACCTGCAGGCGCCGCCCAACCTCACCGACCCGGCGGGCCTCGCCGATCTGATCGGCGCGGGCATCGACGACTGGGGCGGGGTCTCCCCCGTCACGCCCGACCACGTGAACCCGGAGCGCCCGTGGCCCGCGCTCGACGCGCTGCGCGCCGCCACCGAGGCCGCGGGGTTCACGCTGGCCCCGCGTCTCACCGTGTACCCCGAGTACGTGCGCGACGAGGACGAGTGGCTGCACCCCGACGTGCGCACCGCGGTCCGGCGGGCGTCGGACTCCGAGGGGCTCGCCCGCGACGACCTCTGGTTCAGCGGCGGCGACACCACCCCGCCCGTCCTCGTCGGCGTCGACCGCGTGCCGACCGGACCGACCGTGGCGGCGGTCCCCGGCGCGCCGCGCGGGCGCGTGGCCGAGGTGCTCGACGGCGTGCTCGCGGGCCAGACCGTCGAGGAGGCCGAGATCGTCACGCTCCTCGGTGCGCGCGGCCCGGAGGTGCGGGCGGTCGCCGACGTCGCCGACCAGCTGCGGCGCGATCTCGTCGGCGACGAGGTCACCTTCGTCCGCAACCGCAACATCAACTACACGAACATCTGCACCTTCAAGTGCCGGTTCTGCGCGTTCTCGAAGGGACCGCTGTCGCTCAACCTGCGCGGCGACCCGTACCTGGTGGACCTCGAGGAGATGCAGCGGCGCGTGGTGGAGGCCGTCGAGTGCGGCGCCACCGAGGTGTGCCTGCAGGGCGGCATCCACCCCGACTTCGACGGCGACTACTACCTGCACGTGGCGCGTGCGGTGAAGGAGGTCGCGCCGCAGATCCACGTGCACGGCTTCACCGCGCTCGAGGTCACCGAAGGGGCCAGGCGCCTCGACATGGACCTCGCCGAGTACCTCGTGCTCGCGAAGGAGGCCGGTCTCGCCACGCTGCCGGGGACCGCGGCCGAGATCCTCGACGACGAGGTCCGGGCGATCATCTGCCCGGACAAGATCGACACCGAGGAGTGGCTGCACGCGCACCGCACCGCGCACTCGGTCGGGCTGCGCTCGAACGTGACGATCATGTTCGGATCGGTCGAGCGCCCCGAGCACGTCGCCCGGCACCTGCTGCGCACGCGGGCGCTCCAGCGCGAGACCGGCGGCTTCACCGAGTTCGTGCCGCTGCCGTTCGTCCACATGGCCACGCCGCTGTCGCTCACCGGCCGCTCGCGTCAGGGCCCGACCTTCCGCGAGGTGCTGCTCATGCACGCCGTCGGCCGCATCGCGTACGCGGGGGCGATCGACAACGTGCAGGTGTCGTGGGTCAAGACCGGCGTCGGCGGCGCGCGCCAGCTGCTCCAGGCCGGCTGCAACGACCTCGGCGGCACCCTGATGGACGAGAACATCTCCCGGGCGGCGGGCGCGAGCCACGGCCAGGAGGCCGACGACGAGATGTTCGGCGCGATCGTCGCACCGCTCGGCCGGCCGCTCGTCCAGCGCACCACCCTCTACGGACGGACCACCACCGTCGGCCGCCGCCTGCGGCCGGTCGAGGACCCCGTCCACCACGATCACGACCACGACCAGGAGACCGGAGTCCCCGTGGAGCTGCGTTCCCGGCAGGCCGTCGCCCGATGAGCGACACCCCCACCACCGACGTCGTCGCCATCGGCAACGCGCTCGTCGACGTCCTCGCCAACGCCACCGACGACCTGCTGGTCGAGCACGGCATGGTGAAGGGCTCGATGGACCTCGTCGACACGGAGCGGGCCGAGCTCGTCTACGCGGCGATGGGTCCCGGGATCGAGATCTCGGGCGGCAGCGCGGCGAACACCGTCGCCGGCGTCGCGTCGTTGGGCGGCCGGGCCGCCTACATCGGCCGGGTGAACGACGACCAGCTCGGCCGCGTCTACGCGCACGACCTGCGGGCCGCGGGGGTCCGCTTCGACTCGCCGCCCGCCTCCGACGGGCTGCCCACGGGCCGCTCGATGATCCTGGTGACGCCCGACGCCGAGCGGACGATGAACACGTACCTCGGCGCGTCGGCCGAGCTGCACGCCGACGACGTCGACGAGGACCTGGTCCGCAGCGCGGCGGTCACGTACCTCGAGGGCTACCTCTGGGACTCGCCGGCCGCGCAGGACGCGTTCCGGCACGCCTCGACCGTCGCGCACGACGCGGGCCGGAAGGTCGCGCTCACGCTCTCGGACGGCTTCGTGGTGGACCGTCACCGGTCGACCTTCCTCGACCTGATCAGCGGGTCGGTCGACATCCTCTTCGCCAACGAGGCGGAGATCACGATGCTCTTCGAGGTCGACTCGTTCGACGGAGCCGTGCAGCAGGTGCTGCACCACTGCGAGCTGGCCGCGGTGACCCGCGGCGCCGCCGGCTCCGTGCTCGTGCGCGGCGACGACGTCATCGAGGTCCCGGTCGAGCCGGTCCCGGGCGGCACCGTGGTCGACACGACGGGCGCCGGCGACCTCTACGCGGCCGGGGTGCTCCACGGTCTCGTCACCGGGCGCGACCTCCACACCTGCGGCCGGCTCGGCGGCATCGCCGCGGCCGAGGTGATCTCCCACCTGGGCGCGCGGCCGCAACGGTCGCTCGCCGAGCTGGCGGCCGCCGCCGGCCTCTGAGGTGGACCTCCCCCGCTACCGGACCGGCGACGCCGCGCTCGACGCGCAGATCGAGGCGCTCGTCGAGTCGGTGGAGCCGGGACACAGCTCCGAGCTCATCTTCGAGATGATCGTCACCGCGCTGCGTCTGGCCCAGGACGGCGCGAACCGGGGCGACCTCAAGGTCGTCAGCCGCGCGCTCAAGGAGATGCGCTACGCGTTCTCGGTGTTCGCGCCGTACCGGGCGACGCGCAAGGCGTCGATCTTCGGCTCCGCCCGCACCCGTGAGGACGACCCGCTCTACGAGCAGACCCGCCGGCTCGCCGCGGGCCTGGCCGAGCGGGGCTGGATGGTGGTGACCGGCGCCGGTCCCGGGATCATGACCGCGGGCATCGAGGGGGCGGGACCGGAGAACGCGTTCGGGGTCAGCATCCGGCTGCCGTTCGAGGGCACGGTCCCCGACTCGCTCGCCGAGGAGCGGCTGGTCAACTTCGGGTACTTCTTCACCCGGAAGCTCTCGTTCGTGAAGGAGTCGGACGCCTTCATCCTGCTCCCGGGAGGGTTCGGCACGCTCGACGAGCTGTTCGAGACGCTGACGCTGATCCAGACGGGCAAGGCGCAGCCCGCGCCGGTGGTCCTGCTCGACGTCCCCGGGGGCACGTACTGGACGCACTGGCGCCGGTTCGTCGAGGCCGAGCTGCTGGAACGCGGCTACCTGTCCCCTACCGACCTCGACCTGCTCACCGTGACCGACGACGTCGGCGTGGCGGTCGACGAGGCGGTGCGGTTCTACGCCAACTACCACTCGATGCGCTTCGTCGGCCGGGACCTCGTGCTGCGGGTGCGGCACGCACCCGAGGCCGACGCGCTGGCGCGCCTCAACGAGGAGTTCGCCGACATCCTCTCGTCCGGTGCGATCACGGCGTCCGGTCCGACCCCGCGTGAGGCGCGCGACCACGACGAGGTGCACCTCGACCGGGTGATCCTGCGCTTCGACCGCTACCACTGGTCGCGGCTGCGCCGACTGATCGACGCGCTGAACGCCCTCTGAGGGTCGGCCTAGGGCCCCTCGTCGAAGCCGCCGCCGGGATCGAGCGCCCGGATGGCCTTCTCGATCCCGCGCCGCGCCGAGAGCAGGCGCTTCTCGAGCCGCGCCGCGTCCTCGTCGCCGTTCGCGGCCTCTTGCAGCGCCTCGTAGGCACGGTCCCGCAGGTCCTCCTCGATCCCGCGCAGCCGGTCGGCGACGTCAGTCAGGTCCAAGGCGGGCCTCCAGGAGCTCGGCCGGGTGCTCGATCGTGAGGCCGGCGGCGGCGAGGTGCATCGCGCAGCCGGGGTTGGCGGACGCCACGGTGAACGACGGTGCGCCCGCGGCGGCGACGACGATCGCGGCGACCTTCCGCTCGCGGACCTGGTGCGAGAGCTCGGGCTGGGTCACCGAGAACGCCCCGCCCGCGCCGCAGCACAGGCCGTCGTCGGCGGTCGCCCGCACGTCGTACGCACGCGCGAGCAGGGCGTGGACGGGCTCGTGCGCTTTCTGGACGTGCCGGAGATGGCAGGGGTCCTGGACGACCACGACGTGGTGCGTCGGGCGCAGGGGCAGGTCGCGGTCCACGAGGAACGTCGAGACGTCGACGACGCGGGCCGCGAAGTCGGCGGCGGCGCTCGTGCCGAGCAGGCGGCCGTAGTCGAGCAGGGCGGCCCCGCACCCGGCGCTGTCGACGACGACGGGCGCGTCGCCGGGGAACGCGGTGATCACCCTGCGGGCGAGCCGGACCGCATCGGCCCGGCGGCCGGCGTGGACGTGGAGCGCCCCGCAGCAGTCGCCGCCCGCGGTGGGGAGGCCGACCCGCGCGCCCGTCGCACGCATCAGGCGCATGGCGGCGCGATGGACGCCACGCTGCCACGCGTCCATCACGCACCCGGTGAACAGGTAGACGTCGGGATCGGGATCCGCCGTGAGCGGCTCCGGCGCGCGCACCGGGAGCTCCGGGAGGCCGAGCTGCTCGGGCACGACCCGCAGGCGCTGCCCGACCGCGAGCGCCCGGCTCGCGACGTCGAGCACCCGGCGGTGCGGCAACACGCCGCGGAACGCGACGGTCTCGGCCGCCCGGCGCCACGCGGGGCGGTCCACCTCGAGCGCGGCCCGAGTGTCCTCCATGAGATGGCCGAACTGCACCCCGGACGGGCACGCGGCCTCGCAGCCGCGGCACTGGATGCAGGTGTCCATCGCGTCGGTGAACGACTCGTCGACCGCGCGGCGGCCTTCCGTGACCGCACGCATCGCGGCGATGCGGCCCCGCGGCGACTTCAGCTCGTCGCCGGTGACCCGGAAGGTCGGGCAGTGCGGCAGGCACAGACCGCAGGCGACGCACGCGACGAGCTCGGACTCGTCGAGCCGGAGGCGGATCTCGGTCACGCCGGGACCCTCCCCGGCGCGAGCTTGCCCGTCGGGTCGAACGCGGTGCGGACGCGGGCCTGCAGGGCGGCGGCGGGGAAGGCGGCGCCGAAGGGATCGAGGTCGGGGGCGCCCTCCTCGCGGAGCAGCCACCCGCCGTGGGTCTCGGCCACGCGGCGCGCCGCGGCGATCCGGTCCGGATCGGCGGCGCCGACGTGCACGGTGCCCACGCCGTGCTCCGCGAGCACGGTCAGACCGCCGAGCGCGTCGAGGTCGGCGACGAGCGGCGGCAACCGGGTGGGCGCGACCGAGATGCGGCCGCGGTGCTCGTCCGCAGGGGCGTGGGGCGCGTCGCCCGGCTCGAGCGCCACCCGGCCGGCCTCGGCGGCGATGTCGTCGGGGTGACCCTCGAGCAGCACGTGGGTGCCCGAGGCCGACTCCAGCACCGTCATCGGTCCGAACAGGTCGTGGCGCAGGGCGCCCGCCCGCTCGCGCGGGGCGACGAACCAGACCGATGCCCGCGGCCTGGGGCGGGTGCGCAGCGTGACGCGCGCGAGTACCCCGAGCGTGCCGAGGGAGCCGACGACCAGGCGCGGCAGGTCGTAGCCGGTGACGTTCTTCACCGTCGGCCCGCCGCCGCGCACCACGCGGCCGTCGGCGAGGACGAGCACCACCTCGAGGACCGTGTCGCGCAGCGGACCGAGGCCGAGGCGCCGGCGCCCCGAGAGCCCGACGGCGAGCACCCCGCCCACGGTCGCCCTCGTGGTCTCGGGGTCGAGTGGGCACTCCTGTCCGTACTCGGCGAGCGCGGCGTTGAGGGTCGCGACCGGCGTGCCCGCGAGGACCGTGACCGTCATGTCCGCGGGCTGGACGTCGACGATGCCGGCGGGCGCGGTCACCTCGACCACGTCGAAGGGAACCCGGCCGCCGACGCCCGCATGGGTCCCCGCGCCGCGGGCGACCACCGCGTCGGCGGTCCGCACGCGGTTCGAGAGCGCCGAGAAGTCGGTCGCGACGAGCGCGGTCACACCCACGCCCCTTCCGGCACGGCGCCGATCTCGCCGCAGCGGCTCCCCCTCGGCAGGACCTTGTCGGGGTTGGCGACACCGTCGGGGTCGAACGCGTCGCGCAGTCGCGCCTGCACGTCGAGGTCGTCCGGACCGAAGAAGAGCGGCATCGCGTCGCGCTTCTCGAGTCCGATCCCGTGCTCGCCGGAGAGCACGCCACCCGCGTCGATGCACGCGCGCAGGATCTCGTCGCCGGCCGCGTGCACGCGGTCCCACACTCCGGGCTCGCGCGCGTCGAACACGAGCAGGGGGTGCAGGTTGCCGTCGCCGGCGTGGAACACGTTCATGCAGACGAGCCGGTGCCGGTCGGCGATCTCGTAGACCGCGCGTACGACCTCGACCAGCTTCGTGCGGGGCACGACGGCGTCGTGGAGGTAGTAGTCGGGTGCGATGCGGGCGACCGCGCCGAACGCGGACTTGCGCGCCTTCCAGAGGGTGGCGCGCTCGCCGGGGTCGGTGGCGACCCGGACCCCGCGCGCGCCCTCCTCGCGGCAGATGCGGTCGACGGTCTCGGTGTCCGCCGCGACGCCGCCGGGCAGTCCGGCCACCTCGACGAGCAGGACCGCGTCGGCGTCCCGGGGCAGCCCGGCGCCGACGAAGTCCTCGACCGCACGGGTGGCCCGGGCGTCCATCATCTCCATGGCCGCGGGCACGATGCCGGCCGCGATGACGGCCGAGACCGCGGCGGCGGCGTCGTTGATCGCGGTGAAGTCGGCGAGCAGGGTGCGGACCTCCGGGGGGTCGGGCAGGAGCCGCACGGCGATTCGGGTCGCGATGCCCATCGTCCCCTCGGAGCCGACGAAGGCGCCCCGGAGATCCAGACCCGGGTGATCGGGCTCGAGGCCGCCGAGGAGCGCGACGGAACCGTCGGGGAGGACGACCTCGACCGCCAGCACGTGCGCGCTCGTGACCCCGGCCGCGAGGCAGTGCGGGCCGCCGGCGTTCGTGCCGACGTTGCCGCCGATGCTGCACGCCTGCTGCGACGACGGGTCCGGCGCGTAGTGCAGCCCGAGATGGGTCACCGTGCGGGTGAGGTCGAGGTTGAGCACGCCCGGCTCCACCCATGCGACGCGCGCCTCGGCATCGACCTCGAGCACCCGGTTCATGCGCGTCATGACGATGAGGACCGCGTCGTCGAGCGGCGTGGCGCCACCGGCGAGACCCGTGCCGCTCCCCCGCGCGACGAACGGGACGCCGTGAGCCGCCGCGATCTCCACGACGGCCGCGACCTCGGCGGTCGACTCCGGGAAGCACACGACGCCGGCGCGCCCGGTCGCGGTGCCGGCGTCGCGCCGGTACACGTCGAGCTCGAGGCCGTCGGTCCGCACGCGGTCGGACCCGAGGCGGGTGAGGAGGGCGTCGGCGCATGCGCGGAGATCGGACGGTTTCGTGACGATGCGCCGATGCTACCGACGGTCCCCACTACATTCGCCTGCCGTGGCGGAGTTGCAGTTGGCGGAGCATGTCGACGGGGCGCGGGACGAGATCCTCGACCGACTCGTCGAGTGGCTGCGCATCCCCGCGATCTCGGCCGACCCCGGTCACACCGCCGACGTGCGCGCCTCGGCGCTCTGGTGCGCCGAGCTGATGGGCACCATCGGCCTCGAGCACGTGCAACTGCTCGAGACCGACGGTCACCCCTCGGTGTACGGCGACTGGTTGCACGCCGGCGACGCCCCCACCGTCGTCGTCTACGGCCACCACGACGTCCAGCCGGTCGACCCGCTGGCCGAATGGGTGTCGCCGCCGTTCGAGCCGACGGTCCGCGACGGCCAGCTCTTCGCCCGCGGCGCGGTCGACGACAAGGGCCAGGTGCTCTACCACCTCGAGGTCGTCCGGGCGCTGCTCGCCCGGGACGGTCGGCTGCCGGTCAACCTCAAGGTCCTCGTCGAGGGCGAGGAGGAGGTCGGCAGCCCGCACTTCGAGGCGCTGCTCGAGCGGGAGCGGGATCGGCTCGCGTGCGACGTGGTGGTGGTGTCCGACACCGGGATGTGGTCCGACACCGTGCCGTCGATGTGCACCGGGATGCGCGGCCTCGTCGCGTGCTCGGTCGAGATCCGCACCGCGTCGGTCGACCTGCACTCGGGGATGTACGGCGGCGCGGTCCGCAACGCCGCCCACGTCGCCGGTGAGCTGGTCGCGGCCCTGCACGACGCCGACGGTCGCGTCGCGATCCCCGGGTTCTACGACGGCGTCGAGCCGCTCACCGACGTCGTACGTGCCCAGATCGCCGCGCTGCCCTTCGATGCCCGGGAGTTCGCCGCCCAGGCCGGTGGTGCCGCGACCTACGGCGAGGCCGACGCGTCGACGCTCGAGCGCATCTGGGTCCGGCCGACCGCGGAGGTGACCGGCCTCGCGAGCGGGTACGCCGGTGAGGGAGTGAAGACGATCGTCCCCGCGACCGCGACGGTGAAGTGCACGTTCCGGCTGGTGCCGTTCCAGGAGCCGGCCGCGGTGGTCGCCGCGTTCGAGCGCTGGATCGCGGCCCGCACCCCCGACGGGGTCGAGATCGTCGTGCACGGGCTCGGCGAGGGGGTCGCGCCCGCACTCACGCCCCTCGACCATCCGGCCGTGGTCGCCACGGCCCGGGTCGTCGAGCGGGTGTGGGGCGCGCCGTGCCGCTTCACCCGCGAAGGCGGCTCGGGCCCGGAGGAGGCGCTCGGCCGCGTCCTCGGCGTCCCCGTCGTGTTCCTCGGCGTCGGCCTCCCCGACGACCGCATCCACGCGCCCAACGAGCGCATCGTCCTCGACCAGTTCTGGAAGGGACTGCTCGCGACCGCCGAGCTCTGGTTCGAGCTCGCGGCCGTCGGGCCCGACCTTCCCCGACACACCCCCGGAGTCCGCTGATGGTCGCACCCGCACGCGAGTGGGTCACGTTCCCCGATCCGAGCCGCAAGAAGCACGTCTGGCACATCGACGTCACGTACCTGACGTCGAACCACACCTGCATCTTCGGGCAGGGCTGCCAGGGCGTGCTCACCGAGAAGGCGCCCGAGCAGATGGAGGGCTGTTGCTCGTACGGCGCGCACGCCTCCGACGGGAAGGACCGCCGGCACGTCGAGAAGATCGTCGAGCAACTCACCGACGAGGACTGGCAGTTCCGCAAGAAGGGGCTGAAGAAGGGGGTGTGGGTCAAGGTCGAGAAGGACGACTGGCGCACGCGCCTGCACGACGACGCGTGCATCCTCCTCAACCGGGCCGGCTTCGAGGGCGGGGCCGGCTGCGCGCTGCACATCTACGCGATGCGCACCGGTCAGCACCACAGCGACGTGAAGCCCGAGGTCTGCTGGCAGGTCCCGCTGCGCAACATCGAGGGCTACGACGACGACGCCGAGGACGGGGTCGTCCACCACCGCATCACCGAGTTCGCCCGCCACGGCTGGGGCGAGGGCGGTGAGGAGTTCGCCTGGTGGTGCACCGAGGAGCCCGAGGCCTTCGTCGGGCGGGATCCCGTGTACCGGGCGTCGGAGGTCGAGCTGCGCAAGATGATGGGCGACGAGCTGTACGAGTCGGTCGCGTCGTACCTCGACGCCCGGCTCGCGGCGGACGAGCCGCCGGTGCTGCACCCCGCCCAGATCCCGATCGAGCTCGGGCCGACCCGTCGGACCGCCTGAGGCGCGAAGATCCCGGCGTGCCGCTGTTCTCGTTCGAGGGGCTCACGCCCCAGGTCCACCCCCGTGCCTTCGTCGCGCCGACGGCGACGCTCGTCGGCGACGTGGTCGTCGAGGACGGTGCCTCCGTCTGGTACGGCGCCGTGGTCCGGGCCGACTTCGCGCCCGTCGTGATCCGCGCCGGCGCCAACGTCCAGGACGGAGCGGTGCTGCACGGGCCGCCGGGCCTGACCACCGAGGTCGGGGCCGGCGCGACGGTCGCCCACAACTGCGTGGTGCACGGCGCGATCCTCGGGGCCGAATGCCTCGTCGCCAACGGCTCGATCGTGCTCGACGGCGCGTCGGTGGGCGACGGCGCGTTGATCGCGGCCGGGTCCGTGGTCGCCTCGGGGATGACCATCCCCGCCGGGATGCTCGCGGCGGGCGCGCCCGCCGTGATCAAGCGCCGGGTCGAGGGCTCCCCCGCCGAGTTCTGGGTGAAGGCCAACCCGCCGACCTACGCCGAGCTGGCGCAGCGTCACCGCGACGGCGTGACCTGGCTCCGGGACTGACGGACCGACCCGGCCGAATCTCCGAGGAGTGTGCGCCGGACCCCTCCCTGCGAGGTGAGCCGCACACACCTCGCGCGCGGAGCCGACTCTCGAGGAGTGTGCGCCGGACCCCTCCTGGCGGGGTGAGACGCACACACATCGCGCGCGGAGCCGACTCCCGAGGAGTGTGCGCCGGACCCCTGCAGGTGGGGTGAGACGCACACACCTCGCGGGTCACACGGACCGGGTCGCGGCGATGCCGCGGAGGTCGCCGTCGTCATCGGCCCACGTCACGACCGCCGCGAAGCCTCGGGCCGCCAGCAGCCGGGACACGGCGGCGTCCTGGTCGCCGCCGATCTCGAGGAGCAGCGCGCCGCCCGGCCGGAGCAGGCGGGCCGCGCCCGCGACCACGCGTGTGACCAGCGCGAGCCCGTCGGTCCCGCCGTCGAGGGCGCGCCGGGGTTCGCGGTCGCGGGCGTCGCCCGGGAGGTACGCCAGCGCGTCCGTCGGCACGTAGGGAGCGACGGCCGTGACGACGTCCCAGCATCCCGGCCGCAGCGGTGCGTCGAGATCGCCGACCACCGCGACGACGTCGTTGCGACGGGCGCACCGGACCGCGACCGGATCGAGGTCGACGCCGACCACGGTCGCGCCCGGACGGGCCGCGGTGAGATGGACCGCCACCGCGCCCGCCCCGGTGCACAGGTCGGCGGCCCGGCCCGCGGGAGCCAACGCGGCGGCCGCCCGGACCGCGAGGTGCTCGGTCTGGCGGCGCGGGACGTAGACACCGGGGTCGACCCGCACCCGGTGCCCGGCGAACCCGGCCCCGCCGACGATCCACGCGAGCGGCTCACCCGCCTCCCGTCGCCGGAGCCGGGCCTCGAGGTCCGCCGGGTCCGGCGCCGCGGCGGTGAGCAGCGCGGCCTCCTCCTCCGCGGCGACGCACCCCGCGGCGCGCAGCCGGTCGACGAGCGCGGTCACCGTGGCCGCGTCCCGACGATCACGCGTGCCGCGCCCGGCACCCGCACGGCGCCGTCGCGCTCGTACTCACCCACGGCGGCGACGGCCCGTTCCCGGATGCGGCTGCGGGTCGCGTCGTCGACGCCGGCCAGGGCCGCCACCGCGAGCGACACGTGCTCGCTCATCACCGCCCAGTACTCCCCGGGCGATGCGGTGACCAGCTCCACGTCGACGTCCCACTCGTCGACGTCGACCAGCCCGGCGCGGTCGAACAACGCACCGATCTGGCCGGGGGTCGCACACCGGAACATGCTCGGCCCGTCGGGGTCGGGGGCCGGCAGCTCGACCTCGCTCCCGATCGCCTGCATGGTGATCGCGGTCCACGGGTTGGCGTCGGGCCGGATCCAGACCGACGCCGCGACCGCGCCGCCGGGGCGGAGCACCCGGGCGAACTCGGTGGTGGCGGCGGCGAGGTCGGGGAAGAACATGTAGCCGAAGCGCACCGACACGCTGTCGAACGTGGCGTCCGCGAACGGGAGATCGTCGGCGCGGCACACCCTGGTCTCGACGTTGCCGAGCCGCAGCTCGCGGGCGCGCCGGGCGGCCACGTCGAGCATCTCGGGCGCGAGGTCGGTGAGCACGACCCGGCCGCGCGGCGCGAGACGGGCGACGCTCAGGCCCGGCTCACCGGTGCCCGACGCGATGTCGAGGTGCCGCTGGTCCTCGGTGACCGCGAGCGCCTCGACCATCTCGGCCCCGACCGGGGCCAGCTGCTCCATGATGATCCGGTCCCAGGCGTCCCACCCCGCGGCGAGGCCGTCCCATGCGGCCCGCTGTGCGTGCAGGATCTCGTCGGCGTCCGCCATGGCTCGTCCCCCTCGTGGCTCCCGCACCCCGTCGCCCGTCCGTGCCGGACCGACCGGCCCGAGCCGCGATCGCCGGCGGCTCAGCCGTGGAGCAGCGCACCGCCGTCGACGACGGTCGTGGTGCCGGTGATCCAGCTCGCCCGGTCCGACGCGAGGAAGACGGCGGCGGCGGCGATGTCGGACGGCTCGCCGAGGCGCTGCAGCGGCATCACCCGCGCGATCGCCTCCTCGTTCGGCTCCCAGAGCGCACGCGCCATGTCGGTCTTCACGAGGCCGGGTGCGATCGCGTTGACCCGCACCCCCGGCGCGAGCTCGGCCGCCAGCGTCCGGGTCAGGTGCAGCAACGCGGCCTTCGTGGCGTTGTACGCCCCGATCGAGGTCTCGACCGAGAGCCCGCCGATCGACGCGATGTTGACGATCGACCCGCCGTGCTCCTGCATCCACGCCCGCCACACGAGCTGGCTCCACATCAGCGGGCCCGCCCAGTTGACCGAGATCGTCTTGTCGAGCCGCGGCCGGTCGATGTCGATCGTCGTGCCCATGTAGGGATTGGTGGCCGCGTTGTTGACGAGGACGTCGATGCGGCCGAACCGCTCCATCGTGGCGGTGACGCACGCCTCGGCGTCGTCGGGCTCCCCCGCGTTCGCCGCGAACCAGGCGCCCTCGCCGGGCAGGCCCGCCACCGCGGCCTCGAGCGCGTCGGCCTTACGGGACGACACCATCACCCGGGCGCCGCTCGCGCTCATCTCCTGCGCGATCGCGAGCCCGATCCCCCGGGACCCGCCGGTGATCAGCGCGACCTTCCCGTCGAGGCGGAGGTCCATCAGAGGTAGAGCCCGGTCTGGCCGTTGTCGCGGTCCGACGCGACGGCGTGGACGTCGCGCTCGCGCAGGATCAGGTAGTCGTCGCCCCGGATCTCGACCTCGAAGCCGGCGTCGGGGGCGAAGAGCACCCGGTCGCCCTCCTCGACGTTGCGGACCGTCGGACCCACCTGGATCACCTCGGCCCAGACCAGGCGCCGGTCGACGTTGGCCGTGGCCGGGATCAGGATCCCGGACCTCGACTTCCGCTCGCCGGCCTCCGACGACGGCTGACAGAGGAGCCGGTCCGCGGTCATGCGGATCGACTGCTTGCTGTCGGCGTCCTGGGAGGCGTCCCGCAGGTGCTTCGCGTCGGCCATCGGGCACGACAGTAGTGGCCGGGGTGCTTCGTCCATCCGTCCGGACGGCTGCTACCGTCCGTGGCCGTGGCTGCGGTCCCCGAAGACCTCAGGCCGGTCACCTCCCCGTCGGTTGCGAAGGAGCGCGCCTCCTGGCTCCGGGTGGTCCGGGCCTACTTCCTGCTGACGAAGCCGCGCGTCATCGAGTTGCTGCTCGTCACCACCGTCCCCGCGATGGTGCTGGCCGCGGGCGAGCTGCCCTCGATCGGGCTCATCGGCGCGGTGCTGCTCGGCGGGGCCATGAGCGCCGGCGGCGCCAACACGATCAACTCCTGGATCGAGCGGGACCGCGACCAGGTCATGCGCCGCACGCACTCGCGGCCGCTCCCTGCGGGTGACATCTCACCCCGGGCCGCCCTGGTCTTCGGCCTCGCGCTGGAGGCGATCGCCTTCGTCTGGCTGACGGTGACGGTCAACCTGCTCTCGGCCGCGCTCTCCGTGAGCGCCATGCTGTTCTACGTCTTCGTCTACACGATCTGGTTGAAGCCGCGGAGCCCGCAGAACATCGTCATCGGCGGCGCCGCCGGCGCGGTGCCGGCCCTGGTGGGCTGGGCGTCGGTCACGAACTCGCTGTCGGCGTCGGCCTGGATCATGTTCGCGATCGTGTTCTGCTGGACCCCGCCGCACTTCTGGGCGCTGTCGGTCCGGTACCGCGAGGACTACGCCAAGGCCGGCATCCCGATGCTGCCGGTCGTGGTCGGCACCGCCGCCGCGGCCCGCCAGATCCTCGTGTACGCGATCGTGACCGTCGTGGTGAGCTTCGCCCTGGTCCCCGTGGCCGACCTCGGCTGGATCTACGGCGTCGCGGCGCTGGCGCTCGGGATCTTCTTCGTCCTCGGCGCCGCCGACCTGGTGCGCCGGCCCACCCCCGAGGGCGCCCTCCGGTTCTTCCACTTCTCCAACACGTACCTGGCCGCGCTGTTCGTCGCGATCGCGGCCGACGTGCTCGTCCGTGCGGGCTGACACCCGGAAGCGGGGCGGACTCCTCCTCGGCGGCATGGCCCTCGCGATCGTCGTCGCGTTGGGCATCGGGGCGGTCCTCAACTCCGGCGACGACTCGCCGGCCCGGACGAAGCAGGGCCCGGCGACCGTGGACCCGAACTCCACCGGCTCCGGCGAGGCGGCCCCCGACTTCGATCTCGCCCGGCTGAACGGTCCGGGCCGGGTCAAGCTCTCCCAGTACCGGGGCCGACCCGTCGTGCTGAACTTCTGGGCGTCGTGGTGCATCCCGTGCAAGGAGGAGTTCCCGCGACTGAAGGCGCTCGTGGCCGCGCCGTCGAGCAAGGCCGCCGACCTCGCCGTGATCGGGATCACCTACCGCGACATCCCCGAGGACGCCCGGTCCTTCGCCAAGGACCAGGGCGCGACCTGGACCCTCGCGAAGGGAGGCGACGGCGATCCCGTCGCCCGCGCGTACGGCATCCGCGCCGTCCCGCAGCTCTACTTCATCGACCGCGACGGGGTGATCCGCAAGCGCATCTTCGGCGGGCCGTCGGCCGACGTCATCGACCAGGCCGTCGCCGAGATCTCCGCGCCGTCGAAGCCGGCGCGGTCCGGGGCGTCGTCGACGTCGACGAGCACCGTCGCGAAGTAGCCGGGGCTACTGCTCCTCCCAGCGGAACCAGCGGGCCGCGGCGAGCGGCGCCGCGACGGCCCAGATCACGAGCACGGCCAGCTCCCCGATCGGGAACGCCGTGCCCTTCAGCGCCGCCCGCACCGTCTCGGCGAGGGCGGCGGCCGGGAGCAACCGGGCGACCGCCTCGACCGCACCCGGCAGCTTGGCGAGCGGGTACGCCATGCCCCCGAGGAACATGAGGACGAGGAACAGCGCGTTCGCGGCGGCGAGGTTGGCCTCGGCGCGCAGCGTGCCGGCCATGAGCATGCCGATGCCGGCGAAGGCGATCGTGCCGATCAGGAGCAGGCCGGTCGCGGGCACGACGCCGGTGGTGGCGTGCCAGCCGAGCGCGACGGCCGTGCCGATGATCACGGCCGCCTGGATGACCTCGACGACGAGCACCTGCACCGTCTTCGCCGCGAGCAGCCCGCTGCGTGACAACGGCGTGGAGCCGAGCCGCTTGAGGACGCCGTAGCGGCGCTCGAATCCCGTGGCGATGCCGAGGCTGACCATCGCGCTCGCCATGACCGCGAGCGCGAGCACGCCGGGCACGAGGAAGTCGAGCGGGTCGCCCTTCACCGTGCTGAGCGCGTCGACCTTGCCGAAGAACACCAGGATGCCGACGGGGATCGCGAGCGTGACGATCAGGCTCTCGCCGCGCCGCAGCGTCATCATCAGCTCGACACGCGTCTGCGCGGCGACGCGGGTGCTCGCGCTCATCGGGCGCTCCGGCTCCGGCGCGAGCGGGTGGCCGCGACGTCGGGCTCGTCGGTGAGGCGCAGGAACACCTCTTCGAGGCTGGCGGACCCGGTGCGCAGCTCCGTGATCTGGACGCCCGCCTCGCACAGCCGCGCGGTGAGGGCCGCGACGAGCTCGGGCGTGGGCGGTGCGGCGACGCGGTAGTCGGCCGGCCCCGGCTCGACGGTCACGGGCACGCCCAGGTCGGCGGCGAGCGACCGCGCGTCGACCGGGGTCGCGGTGGCGAAGCGCACTGACGGGTCGACCGCCCCCCGGGTGACCTCGGCGGGCGTGCCCGCGGTGACGATGCGACCGTGGTCGAGGATCGCGAGCCGGTCGCAGAGCTGCTCGGCCTCGTCCATGTAGTGCGTCGTGAGCACGACGGTGGCGCCCTGCTCGCGGAGGTCGCGCACGAGCTCCCAGGTGTCGGCCCGGGCGCGCGGGTCCATGCCCGCGGTCGGCTCGTCGAGGAAGACCAGCTTCGGCCGGCCGATCACCGCCGCAGCGAGCGACAGGCGCTGCGCCTGGCCCCCGGAGAGCCGCCGCACCATCGTGCCGGTCTGCTCGCGCAGGCCGACCGCGTCGATCAGCCGCTCCGGATCGTCCGGGTCGTCGTAGAAGGCGGCGTAGAGCCGCAGCAGCTCGAGCGGGCGGAGCCCCGGGTACAGGCCGCCCTCCTGCAGCATCACACCGACGAGCGGGCGCAGCACCGCGGCGTCGGTGGCCGGGTCGTGACCGAGGACGCGCACGGTGCCGCCGTCCGCGGGCCGGTAGCCCTCGAGGATCTCGACGGTGGTCGTCTTGCCCGCGCCGTTGGGGCCGAGCAGGCCGAAGATCTCGCCCGGCGCGATGGTGAGGTCGATGCCGCGGAGCGCCACGCGCTCGCCGTAGCGCTTCTCGAGCCCGCGGAGCTCGACGGCGGCCGTCACCGGTCCCGCCAGGCCACGAAGTTGCCGAGCTCGCGCAGCGCCACCCGGGCCTCGTCGGTCACGGGCGCGTGGTCGAGCGCCGCGAGGCTCTGGGCGACGAGAGCCTCGATGGCCGCCTCCACCTCCGCGACCGCGCCGCAGTCGACCATCACCTGCTGGAGCGCGGCGACGTCGGCGTCGGTCAGCGCGGGGGTGCCGATGCGCTCGAGGAGGCCGCGCCCGGCGGCGTCGGCGCGGGCGGCGGTCGCGGCGACGAGCGGGGTGAGCTTGCCCTCCCGCAGGTCGTCGCCCACCGGCTTGCCGGTCCGGGAGGGGTCACCGAAGACCCCGAGCAGGTCGTCGCGCATCTGGAACGCCTCGCCGAGCGGCAGGCCGAACTCGGAGAGCGGGCCGGTGAGGTCGTCGGAGCGGCCGGCCAGCGCCGCACCGAGGTGCAGGGGCCGCTCGACCGTGTACTTGCCGCTCTTGTACCACTCGATGCGGCGGGCGACGGCCGGGTCCCGCTCCCCCGACGCGGTCGCCGCGAGGTCGAGGTACTGACCGACGCACAGCTCGATGCGCAGCTCGTCGTAGAGCCGGCGGGGCCCGGGCGGCAGCACCGATGCGAGCTGGTCGGCGTAGACGAACGCGAAGTCGCCGACGAGGATCGCGACGCCCTCCCCGAACCGGCGGGCCTCGCCGCGCCATCCCCGGTCGCCGTGCACCGCGATCGCCTCGGTGTGCACGGCGGCGGCGCCCCGCCGGGTGTGGCGTTGTCCATCACGTC
>WBZN01000739.1_pt1 | contig 22102 bp, 24 predicted proteins | sample 5204281 | NCBI WGS metagenome assembly WBZN01 (sample SAMN12344347, study PRJNA552823) | activated sludge metagenome | biome: Activated sludge suspended growth; feature: Nitrification reactor; material: Wastewater; isolation source: activated sludge from nitrification reactor of wastewater... | reverse complement strand
GTGCTCTTTACGGTGGTCAGTCGCGAAGAGAAATACAAGGCGAAGAACTTTATCGATACGGCGATTTCTCGTGCCGGCGATGCTTCGACTGGATGGCTGGTTTCTGGAATTAAGGCACTCGGTGTGACGACGGCACAAATCGCCTGGGTATTGGTGCCGCTCATGCTTCTCTGGGCCTGGCTTGGCCGGTGGCTCGCCATACAGCAGCGCAAACAGATCGCGCAGGGGTAGCGTTTCCCGGATCTTCTGGTTTGACAGCCGCTGTGTACTGAAGGAATAAAGTTGTTACATGGGAAAGTGCCATTTTTATAAGTTTTCTGGCTTTCGCCATGCCAAGAGTTTTGCCCAAGTGGGAGGTTGAGGAACTCTACACTAAACAATATAGTTCTTACCTGTTCGTAAGGTCTCCAGAATAAAGTTCTTACATCTCGAGATAGAGCGTTGTGAGGTTTACCCTGAGCAAGACGATTGACTGACGGCCAGACGACGGCATTTGTTTATGAGGGGGACGGCGGGCGAGTAAAGAAGATCGTGGACAGCACGACAACCGGTACATCAGCAAACTTTATGAGTGCGACAACACGAGTTGTTCACGCATGGTCTTTGCGGGCGGCCAACGTATCCTGCCTGACCGAAAGACTAGTAGGAGTGAGGGAGCTTACGAACTGCGTAAGGCTAAATGAGATGTTGAACATTAATAGACTTCCCGACTCGGGTAAGGATCGGCGCTGGATTGATGTTTTCTCGCTGTTCTGAACGGCTGCTTCCGACCCTGGGCGGAAGTCCACGACCGACCGCTACCGGAAAGGGGCTTACACCGATTCCGACAAGAACCCGTGATACATGGTCCCACCGTCGCAACTCATTGAAACGACAACGAGCATGGCGTATTCTTCACGAACCGTAGTGGCGTGTTATACGGACAGAAATGGGCGGATCCAGATCTTACGCGGATCCGTCTAAACATTGTTAGATGCCCGGGTCAGGCCCTGCCATGATTATTGTCATCGGAACGGGTCATACGACTCAGATAGCCGATCTAAAACTGAAGCCCTTTCTGGAGAGCCTGTGTCAGGAGTTCAATGTCCTTGCGGTCGCTGAAGAGATGAACGAAGAGGCTCTTGCCGAGAAAAGCTGTGTCGCATCCATTCCGATGCAAGTTGCAAGTGCGTTGGGGATCCCACACCGGTTTTGCGATCCAAATAGGACCCAACGAGCTGAATTAAAAATCCGCCAAGAAAACGACATCCGCATTTCGGCCTTTCCCTCTACATTACCTGAATCCGAGGTTGCGGCACGTCTCGCGGAAAGTCACGCAAAGCGTGAACGGTACTGGCTGGAGCAACTTTGTGGTCTCAACCTGTGGCCAGTCCTATTCGTTTGCGGAGCAGATCATGTGGCATCGTTCTGCCATCTTCTCAAACAGGAAGCTATCGTTACGCACGTCGCAGCGAAGGACTGGGCATCTAACAACACAGTCGAGAGGGACGCGCCCCAAGCGGCGCGCCCCTCAATGTGAACGTTAACCACCATAGGCTAGCGTAGGGACATTCGGGCTAGTTCTAGGAGGAAGCGATGGGCGCAATATTCAAACTCGAACACGCGAACATCATGGCGTACGTCACGTCGCGCTCTTATGCTCCGCCACGCGTCCTTAGGCAGCATCTCGGCGAGTTCCTTGACGTCCTCTCATACGAGGCTGAGCGCTACCTGATCCCAGAGCGCGGATTTGAGCCGTGGCCCGCTGAGATGGCTGCCATCGCACGGGAGGCCGCCTCACGACTTCGTGAAAACCATTCGCCTGACGAACGTCCTGTGGTCCCACCACCGTTGTTGGGGCACCTGCTAGAGAAGCTTCGGAACGAATTCGCCGCCTATGCGCTATATGCGCTTGCGGTAGGCTCAGGAGACGGAGTTAAAGACATAGCGCGAGAACTCGCGAGCGCGCCGATGCACGGGCAACTCCTCGTACTAATTCCTGAAAACGGAGTGACCGAGCGAAATTTTGAGGTGCTTGATCCTGTGCCGGCCTTCTCTACGGCCCTTCATGCGGCGCCAGACTGGCCGGGTTTCGTGTTTTGGACACAGACAGGCGCGAGCGCGTTTGCAAAGGTTCACGAGGCTGATGAACTCGTGCACAGGCTCCGCGATGCGCAATATGAAGCAAGACCGAGGCGTCCTTTCCCATTCCCGACGAATTCAGGATTCGATTACGTCCTTCAGGAGTGGTCTAAACGAAACCCGCGAAAATACCGTCGCCTGCTTCATTTGAGTGATCTTCATTTCGGGACTGAGGACGCTACTGAGAACCAAGCGATTCTTGATGCCGAGCTAAGTGAAATCGTCCAGAACGTAGACCGCGTAGTCATCACTGGCGATTTGTTTGACACACCGAACAAGAACTACGCGACCCTATTTACTAACTTCAAGAACAACATCACGCGCCTTGCCGGAGGCCGAGAACCAATCGCGATCACGGGAAATCACGACCAAAGAATGATTGGCCTATTCGGAGAGGACTACAAACAGATTGCGCTGATCGGATCCCAGAAGATCGTCGTTGACGACCAGTGCAAGATGATATTTATATGTTTCAATTCCTCTGAGAAGGGCAGCTTCGCACGAGGACGAATCACAGAATCTCAATTCCGCCAGCTGGGAGGAGAGTACCGCACGCTTACAGCATCCCGACCAGAAGTGAAATGCTATCTTCCAATAGTCTTGGTGCATCACCACCCGTTTTCGTTCGAGGTTCCACCGGAGACTTTGGTTCAGAAGGCGCTTAAGGCAATCGGCCTCGGAGATGAAAAACTTCTCGTCTTGGCTAACTCCGAAGAATTGCACCATTGGTGCATGGACTGGAATATAAAAACCATTCTCCATGGGCACAAGCACAAAGCGCGGTACGTTGAGCGACTAGTTATGCGTGCTTCGGACCACGCTGTCCTGACTGCCATCGGATGTGGGAGTTCCTTGGGTGCCGAAGGATCGCCGGTCTCTTACAACATGCTTGAATGGGAGCCTAGTTCGCAACGTTGGATCGCCTCCTTCTTTGAAAGTATCAACGGGGGTGCATTCCGCGAAACAGTTGCCGCGGTTTCGCCGTCACATTAATGGTCGTGATGCAGATGCACAGAGTGGTGGATAACTTTAGCTGGTGCGGACGGGCCGGAAGCGGCATACCATTTCCGAGGAATGAGTCATTGTCCTGGAGTGGGTCGGTGTTTGGAGCTTCTGCAAATTACCCCAAGAGGACCTAGTGGATGAATTACCGAACCCCTCTCTTTCGAATCAGCTTGGCATTTACCTGCCTTGTTCTATCCCCGCGCCTAGGGATCGCACAAAACAAGCCCGCACCGCCTAGCCTCACAGTTCCTCCCCTAAAGGAGGCTCGCGTTGTGGCGACATGCGTCGAGTGCCCTGCACCTTTTGACACCGTTACGCACACCCAAATCCTCAATAGCTTAGCCGCTAACCCTTACGTGGCCGAATTGCGCCGGGCGCTCTATTTCCAAGACTCTATCCATCAGTTCGAGTCGAAGGCCCACTTTGACAACTGCGACTTCGAATCTGCGACGGCATACATATCGTTGTTGCTAGAGGAGACCGGGCAACATGTAGAGAAGGCATTAGCTGCCAAACAGGCAGGAGGCAAAGCAGAGGTGGATGGTGCTGTTCGAAATGCCTTCTTCGCCTTAGGGCAGGCAATGCATGCCACTCAGGACTTCTACGCCCACACCAACTATGTCGAGCTTACGGTAGCCAGCGCTAAGAAGACCGACGATATAGATGTTGTCGAGCCTTGGACAGCGGCTGGTCGTGAGCGCATTGGGCAGCTTCGCCAAAGCGGCTTGGAATCCGGCTTCGTGTTCTGGGGCTTCCCGCAAAAATGCGCTTCTGGGGCGCCGTCGCATGCTGATCTTGCCAAGGACAGCGCTGACACCAAGAGTGGGAAGAAATCCGTCCCACACCTTCAGAATCTCAGCCACTACCGAATTGCTGTGTTTCTGGCTCAGAAGGCATCCATCTCGTTGGCCCGGTACGCGTTTCAACGTTGGCCACTGCTGAAGGAGGTCAGCGGCAATGACATAGCTTTCGAGGTCATTCTCGACCACCGCGGAGCATGATGCCATGGGTCCCAAGATTCTGCTGGCTTTTCTAAGTACCGTTATTGGGTTTCTCGCAGTGGAAAGCGCCGCGACCGTCAGTCCTGTGCCTGCCTGCCGTTTAGACGACTCCATGGCCGGAGAAGTCCGAGAGACTGTGGAGCGGGCAACAGCTACCTACCAAGCCCTGGGCAAGCTCCTGCCGTTCAGCCGAGTCGAGGTGAACCCAAAGACCGACACAATCTCGTCGGGCATACTCATAGTATGGGTGCTGCGAAATGCCTCGAGAGACGCTGTTGACGCGCATGGGTGTTCCAATCGGCCTGCAGACAAGGACAAGGAACTTGATGACTTGAGCGTTCGAGGCGGATGCTACGTCGCGTCGGCGGGCAAGCCAGAAATGCGCTGCTCAGCGGATGCGGTCAAGCTGTTTGCCGACCGAGGCAACGGGAGCCTTCAGCCGAACCCGGCATTGCTCTATGTACTGGCGCACGAACTGGCTCATATTCTTCAAAAGCGCGCAGGGGAGTATTCGGGGCGTGCCGTGCCCCTAACGGCGTCGCAGGACCAAGCCACCCGACTCCAGATGCTTCGGGACAACTGTGACCCGGTTTCGACCAAGCGCGAGGAGAGAGCTGATGAATTAGCGTTTTCAGTCTTGGCCAAGGGTTTGCCAGCCCCTCCTTACAAGGAGCCTGCCTTGTCCGAGCGTGGCTCTCTGCTTTGGAACATTGATCGACTTGCTCTGGCTTCCGATGCCTGGCAGCGCGAGGGCTCGATGCTGGAGACTATGAGTGCACCGAAGGTGCACGAGGCGTTTGAACCGACAGAGTTTCCTATGCCACCCAAAAAGATTCGGACGAGCGCCAGACGGTTTGTCTGTGATGTCCTTCAGTCAAAGGGCAAAGCGGTATCGTTCCCAGCACGCTCATCGACCCATCCGCCGGTGGAAGTGCGACTTCGTAACATCGTCGAAGTTCTCAAACCTATCGCCCAGCAGCTGCCCTCCATTGGAGGTGCAAGGGGCTACGAACCTGTCGCTCGACTTCAGCAAGATCTGGGGGATATCTTTTCTCATATGTACCGCGAGACCGGCGTCTACACAGAGGCACTACACGAGAGCATCTGTTCTATCGTCAACGCGGAGAACCCGGTCAAGGTGTGTGGTAAAGGCCGCTAGGGCTGCCTGCCGTGGGGGCCACGAGAGGGGAAATACGTTGCCAGAAATTATACTGCGGTACATGGCGGGCCGGATCTTTGAAGGCGCAATGTTAATAAATCTGGAGATGTGCACAACGATAAATGCAGATGTATTTTACCTGGTGGCCCTGGCCTGACAGCGCACTGATTCAAGCCACATCCTAACACCGGATGGCTTAATTGAGATTGACCCATGTGGCGAAGGGGACAACGCATTAGAATTTCACAATACTCTGCGCCTATTCCAGGAGAGTCGCACATGAGTTCTAACCCCTCCAATACTTCTCCCAGCCAACCTAACGAGGCAATCGCCAATGAGTTCAAGAGAATTCTCAATAATCATGGATACCCATTCCAATATGCTGTACTGAGAAGAATCGGTGAGGTTGAAAGTGAATAGGAAGCTTTGATCCCCACGTGTTAGTCGAGCAACCCAACCACGTGGCACAGTTTACCCCTTTCCCACAAAGAACGGCGGCTTTCGGACGTTGAGTTTCGGCAATACTGTGACAGCTCTTGTCCGTATAGCGCCATTTGAATCTGACATACAAACCAAGGACACTCCTTTCTCGATAGATTTCGCCAAAGTTAGTGCGTTGCACTGATGTGGTGCGAACGCAGTGGCGCTCGTCTCGCCACTTTCTTTGAACGAAAGGAGTCTATCATGGAAATGCTCCAACATTGGTTAGTGAGTCTGGCAGCGCCCCAAAGCCAATGGGAGTTGATTTAGCAAGAGAGCCGCCACCAACCACTTCAGACCAGTGTTCTCCTCCCGTAACTGTCGCAACCTTCGCAACTTGCTCAGTCCGATCCCGACATACTTACGCTTTCACAGGTAGAAGGTCTGCTCGGTGATTTCTGCTTCGCGGCAGACCTCCGCGACGGTTGTCCCACTCTCCACGTGCTGCAAGGTGGCCAGGATATGCTCTTCGGTCTGCCCCGTCGTCGTCCCACCGTCGGTCCTCCTTCTTGGTGAAGAAGCCCACGTCGTGGAACGTTTCCTCAAGTTCCCGCTGGCCTACTTTCCGAAGTTTTGGGTCAAGCTGATCGTCGTCATGTAACAAAAATTCGCTTAACGTCAGCTCCGCGAATTGTAAGCGCGGTCTGTCTGCACACCGGATCAAGTTATCGACAAGCGCATTGACCATAGAGTTTATGCGCTAGGGGATACGTTCTATCCGAGGAAGTACACAAAAGGATACAGCGTGTATCGGAATTTATCGGGTTAACAGGGGTTCAATACGTAATTTATTGATCTACCTCTGAATCAAGAGAGGCCCGAGATTTGCAGGACGCTCCGGTCAATCTCGTAAGCGCATGTTCGAGGGAGGACGCAGATGAATACCAGGATTTATGGAACCAATAAGCAATGGGGCCATTGCATCCTCAATGTGTCGCCTACACGTTGCGGCGCATGTAGGGATATTCGTGATGGTGAAATAGCAAAGGAAGTTCACACGTTCAACAAAGGGGGATCGAGTGATCCAGCGCATGCGGTGGTTGAGTGCTCATTTGTGTCTAATCAGTTTTTTAGGGATGCTGACGCCAACTTCATCGGGTGCCCAGTCACCTGATTCTTCGCCTTCTGGAGAACCGGCAAGTGAGACGACGAAGAAAAAGCCAAAAGAGATGCCTGCATTTCAGGGGCCGGATGGGCGTCCGCTTCCGTCACCTGAAGAGATCTTGAAGCGCAAACCTGAAACCAAAAGCGACGCCTACTTTAACTCCACATATGGGGAAACACTGCTTGGACTGGGGACTACGGATAGTTTCTCGACACTTGAGCGCGATCTGATTAAGGCGCAGATCAAAGCATTTATTCCGCCTCTCCTTCAGTCCGCCATTGTTGGTGATGCCTTTATCCTTCCCCCTAGAACATTTCGCGTAGCGGCTGATTTTGCGTTTACTAACCTTAGTGGAACAAAGGATTTTTCTGGTGCTACTGGGATAAATAACTTTAATGGGATCCGTCGCCAGATTGCCACCGTCAGCTTCCTTTACGGATTCGACCTCGACAGTAAATTCCTCCACAGCTTCACGGCTGCAGTTACCGTGCCTTACGTTGCAAGCCAAATTCGAGGCACGGTGCAACCCGCTGGACCATCAGGGCCTACTGTCAACAATACCGGCGCCGCCGCTGATCTTGGTCCGATCAGTGTAATCCTCAAGAAAAAACTGATTGATCAAGCAAATTTTCCTGTGGGCTTGGCCATCGCAGGTGGTGTGTTACTGCCCAATTCAACTAATGAAAAACGTTTCGGTAACAACGGGATCGTCAGCTGTACACCCAGTTGTCCAGGTGGTCAACCTACCTTTACGTTTAATCGATTCAGTGACTCTGGAGGGCTCCCGACAGTTCTCCAGCCTGGTACAGGAGATGCCTTTTCTTACGTACTAGGTGGATTTCTCACCCGACAGTTCCTTCCCGGAGATTTGCCGTTTCTATCAGGGACTCCATTTGATCGGGGGGCGTTTCACGCTGGGATTGTCCACCGCTTTAACGTGGAAAGTCATGGATACGATCCTGGTGATCAGACAACGGTATTCGCTTCCCTTGTCAATCCTATCTTCAAAGACTACTTAGCGTTGGAAATCGCCAATACCTGGCTCATTCAGCAGTTCGATCACTATTCGCCCTTACCTAATGGCACGGACCGTCAGGCCTTTACCCATGGTGTGACTGGACTGGTTGGACCCGGCTTGATTTTCAGCCCTGATCCCCAGATTCGACTCCGGCTCACCAGTATGTTCCGCGTCAAGGATCCTTCGCTGGGTCCATCGCCGCCCTATCTCATTAACATGGGTATTGATGTGACGTTCTAAAAAGGTGGATCGATCTGCCGCATTGCAATTAGCTGAGAAGGAGGGCGTATGAAGTTGTCAACTTGGGGAATCAGAATGACTGTAGCAAGTGCGATTGCACTTCTCAGTGTCTCACTCAACCATGCCGTCACATGGGGCAATTATTTCCTGAATAAGCCGGACGGAACGTTAGAGAAAATGAAGGAAGGGACCTACCAGCCGGACTTGAGTGCCTTTCGCACCAAGCTTGATGTCCGTATGTTGGATCGTCGCTGGGTTACGGCAGAGGCTATGGCGCTCGCCAATGAGGCGTTCTTCATCGGCCAGAGCGGATTCAACGATATGGTGCGGTTAGGTTTTCCTCTAGCCCATAAACCGGAGTTTCAGTGGGTCACACATCAGGAAGCCTATTGGTACGCTCGGTACAACATGGGACACACCATGGGACTGGGCCATATGGGAATCCATATGGTTCAGGGACCGTACTGGACGCTCAAAGCTCTAGAACTCAACAACAAAAACAAAGTCATGCGGGATCGGGGGGAACGCGTTCTATCCAATAAGGATGTGATGTTAGGCAACTATATGTCGATGTATTGGAAACGTATCGGCATGCCTCGCCCATTTGATGATCCTCAACCTGCATATCTGATGTTTGAATCCGGTGATCCGCACTTCACTTCTGAAGCCATCGCGTCCGATACGTTTTTCGATCCCCAGAGCCAAAAAAAAGGCAAATGGGGAGTGCCAGAGTATTTTTGGAATGTGCGATATGCGCGATGGGATCAGGATAAACAAAGCCGGTATATCGACATGGGCGGAGACGGTATGACGATGAAAAGGGGCTCGATGTGGATCGCCTACATGTTCAAGCAGAATCGAACTTCATCGTCTCCTTCCTCCCAAGGTTTTAGCAGTACGCGTGTAAAAGCGTCTCAATTGGGGTATGACGATGGCATTACAATGCTTGGGAATGACTCGGAAGAGGGCTTCAGAGGCATGATCCTTGTCACCTCGAACACGAATCGTCTTTTGGCATGGAAAAGCCAGCTAGTGGCGGATGAGAAGGGCAACCTAGGAGGTATCGATCCCTATGAGTACGATCCGACTAAGGGCGTTCGCTATTTCCCCCACCGGATCTGGCCCAATATGATGCTTGCAGGAGATTTGCCGGAACGGCAATGGTCCTTTGACATCAATGATCCCCGCAGCATGCTTTTTGATCAGGCTGCCATGCTCCTTGGCGTCACGGAATACTATCATCAGACATACCGTTTACCGGAGGTGTTCACGGCCAACCCGCCGGTCGATGGGGGGATCGTTGAACGCGACTTTGGCATTGTGGCACGTGGTGTGGCCAATATGTTGGTCAAGAACATTGCTGCAATGCATACACGAAACGGTATTCTTGTATCGGAATGGCAGCCAAAATCCTCCAAGTTTTGGGTAACCACGAAACTCGACCATGCAGGTCCTGGGGAAGTCGTGTCCCTAAGAGATTCGGCCTATGCCATTAAGGCATTACGTGAATATGTCGATCGGCTTCGCGATCCGTCCGGCAACCCGAAAAACCCCGAAAGCCCAGATCTCGAACCTGAACTGACCCGGAAAGCGGAGTCGCTTCTAAAAGCACAAGCCGAGTTTGTCTTAAAGGTTCAGGAACCGAATGGCGCCTACTGCGAGAGTTATCAAGTCACCACTGGAGCTTGTCTTGGTGAAAAATCGTTGAGTGAGCCATCTTTCTGGGCGATTGCGGCGTTGACTACGGCCTATCATGCCACTGGGCAGGAGAAGTACGCCGAGGCGGCTCGAAAGGTCTGGAATTATGTCAACGCACAATTTTGGGACGAATCCAATGGTCTATTCCGAACTCGTTTGGGCGATGACACAGTCTATGTGACACCGGTTTCCACGGCTGCCCAACTTTGGGCCTACCGCGAAATCATGTTTGCCACTCCTGCTCATCTCCTAGAACCTCTCATCGATCGGTGGACTCGTTGGTGGGTTCAGACCGTAGATATGACAGGGCTCATCCAATCAGAAGAAAATCGCACCGGCGAGTTGTGTCATGGCGTGTGCGCAAAAGATTTTGACAATGATGGGATTCCGTCCATGCGTAAAGGTCATGGTCGGTATGGTATCGCGCCCGTGTTCGCCAGTCGCGTTGCCGTCAACCTCGGCGGAGAGAACAATCTTGAGTTTCGGCGTCTCGGCGGGGAGATCCATGATCCGGAAATGTATGGGGGCAGAGTTCGCTACGGCTACAAACACAAGACGTTGGAGCAGTCATTGGTGGGAATCCAACTCCCGGTGAAACTGGATATTCAGTTCGACACGGACGGGCCAAAAGCACCTTGGATACTCCGAGATAAGATGACCCGATTCGACGGGGTGACATATATGGTGCCACCGGCCATTCCGATGATACGTGGGTCGAACTTCACGGGTCGCCAACTCATGGAAATGAATTGTGCTCATTGCCACGGCTATACGGGAGAGGGCATCACTGGAATCCCATGGAAGGATGACGCATTACACCGGACCCGTGATGACATGTTTGAGGTACCTAAGAACGGTCGCTTCCTGAGACTCATGCCAGAATGGGGGCGTGGTCTCGGCGACGATTTTGGATCGGTGCTGACTGATGAGGAGCTCTACCGAATTGTTGATTATGTCCAGAGCAATGAATTTAAGCAGCTCGTTCATGAGGACTACAGTGGGATTGCTCACCCAACCATGCCTCCCAAAGACGTGTATTGGTATATATCTCTCTCGTATATCCATGGAAAGCAGACACCCGCGACAGAGGAAGATATCCGTCTTATCATGGATGCACAGGAGAGGGCCGTCAAAGAACGCCGCTCCATTGATATTATGGCGTTGCTGCGCGAGGCGGAACAGGGACGCGTTCAACAGGCATCTGATCCACAGAGCACCTTTGCATGGTTAAAAGATCTTTTCAGCTTTTCAAATCTTCGAAAGAAGCAGGAACAATTCAAAGTCTATTCGGTCTTCGATGATGTGCTGACGCACAGAGTCGTGATGACCGGAGAACCTCTTCAGAAGGAGGGATTTCCAACGGCCTCGGAACCGCCAATTTCCCCCGTACTTCACTCAACGACACACTCCATACAGACCTATCCGGTGGTATCGAAAGAACGCTGACGTCATCAGAATCGGGTAGCATTTGTGAATCTGGAAAATCTATCACGGAGGAAAAGACCATGCGATTCCGAAGTCTGTGTGCAGCGTTGATGACAACCGCATTCTGTGCCCTGACAGTTCCACTGGCGATCGCGCTAGCGGAGTACGAAGTAATTGAGGTCACAAATGGAGGAACCATTAAAGGCACTGCAACGTGGAAGGGGGAGATACCCAAGATCCCCCCCATCAAAGTGTTCAAGCACATGGATACGTGCGGTCAAACTGTCAAATCTCCAGTGTTACAGGTAGATCCGGCCAGCATGGGGCTACGATTTGTCTTGGTTTACCTTGAAAATGTGGAAAAAGGGAAAGTGCCCGAGAAGAATTATCCACTTCACATGGGGCAAATTAAATCAAGGCCGGATAGTGAACTCTGCAATTTTGAAGAACACGTGTTTCCTTTCGTTCGGACCAGGCCCGTCGCGTTGCAGAACGTCGAGAAACTATTACACAACCCGCACGGGTTCGCTGAAGGCAATACAACTCTGTTCAACGTGGCCATGCCAGATCCGATGAAAATTGTCGAGAAGACGTTTCTCCGCACCCATGGCGTTGGTCTTCACTTTCAATGTGATACGCATGTGCATATGAACGGATATATGGCGGGATTCGACCATCCGTATTTTGCCGTTACCGATCACAAGGGGAGGTTCGAGATCACCGGTGTTCCCCCTGGACAGTACAAACTCGTGTTATGGCATGAGGGGTATAGCACCAAAGAATTTATGCAAGATCATCGTCCAGTCTTCGATGAACCGCATGTCATTACGAAAGACATTGAGGTCAAAGAAGGCGACACTGTCGAGGTAAACGGTGAATTCCCTATTCGACCGGTCAAGGTCGAATGGAAAGTGGCCTCTGAATAGTTGTCTTCTGGAGGCAACGGTGGGAGTGGAATGAACTGGCTCCCACCGTTGCCTCTAAGTCAGTTGTTTGGTTCTCTCGTATCATTGAATCTGATGCAGGCGCGCTCAGGCCTGTCGCTGCTTCATACTCTCTACCCACGCTGCAGGGACTCCAAGAACCTTCTCGAGCGACTCGAACACATCATTGGCATGCACTACCTCGCCGTTACATTCCATTCAACTTCTCGATGAACGCATCCCGATCGGGCTTGCCCGGCTGGGATACCTCTGCTCAATGCTCGGGTGCTCACACCAGGCCCTAAATCGATCGGCGGTCGGTTCAGGACTACTGTCGAACCGAATCACCTGCGGACCCGGGGCAAGGGAACGACCTCTTCCCGCATGTCTAGTGAGCCGTTATTGGGGCTGACGAAGGTTCTAACGCCACGACCGGTTTTGCGAGTCGAGAGGAAGGCACGGGGAAGAAGCCGGCTTTCACCACAGCTTCCTGTCCTTCATAGCTCATGAGAAATGCTAAGAATTCCTGCGCAGCAATAGGCAAGGAAGATCGCGGTGACTTATCAATGTAGAGATATAAGACTCGCCGTAAAGGATACGTCTGATCCGTCACCGTGGCTAATGAGGGGGGCATATATGGTCCGTCGGGCGCATCGGCAAGAGGTAAGACTCTAACTGTGGAGGTTTGAAGGCCCAGCCCGCTATAACCAATGCCGAACGCATCACGGCTCAGATCAAGGATGACCGAAGCCGGGCCAGGATTTTCGTGCAGATCAGTCAGGAACTCACCACCAGCCAGAACATGTTCCTGAAAAAAGGCTCGGGTCCCCGACTTGTGGTCCCGGCCATAGAGATGGATTAGAGCCTTTTCCCATTCGTTAGGCAATCCTAATTGGCCCCATTGCGTGATGGAACTAGTATAGCCTCGGTTACGAGTCGTCGAAAACATGGCATCCACTTGGTCAAGAGTGAGACCAGGAAGTGGATTGTCCTTATGAACATACACGGCCACGGCGTCCACAGCCACAGCCACAACCGTCGGTTCGTATCCATGTTGCGCAACAAATTCTCTGAGCTCGACGTCCGATAGTTCACGAGATGAGGCTATCATCATGAAGCTGACAGCCCGATCTTCAGGCCACATTATCTTGCCCATTTTCTTGAGCGGAGGCTGCAACAATTCTGCGATGGCCTTTGCAGACCCACCGCCTCGTACATCAATGGTCACCTTTGGTTGGCGTCGCTGAAATTCCATGCTGAGGCGAGTCAAAAGTAGGTGCATGACCTCCGATCCTTGAATCTTGAAACTGCCGGAGACGTGCATTTGAGGGCTATAGCGCGTCAGAGTCGAATCCACCACTGCTGCGGTCATTGGACCAGTTTGTTCCGCAGCTGATTGTGTCAGCCCCGATACCAGCTGAATGGCAGAAAACAGCGTCAGTCCCAGAGCCCAGGGTCTACGCATTGATTCCATCCTTGCTGAAGGGCGGCGAATAAATTCCTCTCCCACATTGCTGTATGGGGGAGGTGATCACGGTCTTGTTCATTGCGCGCGAGCGGCTACAGAATTCGTGAAAGCACGAGGTATGCGACGCCTGCGAGCAAGGCGCTCGCAGGTAAGGTGACCACCCAGGCCAAAACCATGTCACGGACCGTGCTCCACCGGACGGTGTCTTTCCCTTTGAGCAACCCGATTCCGACAATGGCTGAGCTGCTGATATGCGTCGTTGAAACGGGCAACCCCAATGTTCCCGAGAGAAGAACGAGCGAGGAGGTAGTTAGATTTGCCGACAACCCTTCGTCATGGTTCATCCGCGTGACTTTCTCAGCCAACACCTCGGTCACGCGAAGACCTCCCAAATAACTCCCCAACCCCATCGCAATGGCTACGCTACCGAACGCGACGTACTGAGAGTTGGTGTTGGGCCACACCGCCGTCGTACTGCCAAGCAGCAGCATGGCTACAATTTTCGGTGTGTCATTCGTGCCGCGAGCCAATGACGCGAGGCCGCTAGACATCCAATGGATTGTATCAAGGCTGAAGACAAGTCCCTGGATCCCTGCACGATCGCAGTGCGAAGGCATCGCAACAATCGGTTTTCCAAGGCTGCTGCCTTGAAACAGCGTTCTTGTGCTTCCAAGCGCGTCGATAGCGACCACTGCGCGGGAGGCCGGCATCACACACAAGCAAGTTCCTTTCCATCTCCCGGTCACCATCCGCACCAGAGGATGGAGGAAAAGAGATACGGCGAAGGCGAGAAAAGGACTCAAGAGAAGCGGGAAGGCGATTTTCTTTCCAATGGCGAGCCATACAACCCCTTCTCCCGCAAATGCCGCTAAACCAACGCCGACGATTGCACCGGTGAGGGCGTGAGTCGTCGAAACAGGGAGACCGGTGCGTGAAGCGAGTACGACCCACACCATCGCACCAGTCACAATGGCCAAAGCGACGGTTGGACCGAGAGGCCCCTCAGTGTGGAGGAGACCGTTACTGAAGGTCTTGACCATGGCGCCTGCAATGAGTGCAGAGGTGCTGGCCCCAACGATGGTCCATACCGTTCCCCACGCGATGGCCGTCCGGTAATTTGTTATACCGCTGCCGATCAACGTAGCAATCGCTTTTGACACGTCATTGGTACCGTTGGCAAAGGCCAAGGCTAAAACCAGAACAAATGTGAGGATCGGAATATCCATACAGCTTAGGTTGTCAGCGTGCCGCCGCAGGACGAACCGGATCCGGCTGTGCACCCGTAGCAATGATTGCGCGTCACGATCTGGCGGTGATGGAGGGTGGCTGGATCAAAGTCACGAATGTGGGAAGCGATACCATGATTGACCGGAAGCTCCAGCATTTGATTGAAGTCGCAATCGTATAAGAAGCCATTCCATCCGACCGAGATCATAGACCGGCACATAACCCCAGCCGCCGCCAGGGGATTAAATGCAGTCGCTAACCGCTCCATATATTGCTCGTAGTTTCCGCTATCCACAAGAAACTCCAGATACCGGCTTACCGGCATGTTGGTGATCGTATAGAGGTGGGTGAACTCGACCCCATGGCGAGTCCTGAGTTCTTTTCGATACTGCGCTTCGATAGTCTCTTGTTTGGGAGGAAGAAAGGCTCCGACAGGGTTGTAGACCAGATTCAAAGTCAGTCCGCTCTCAGGCTGTCCGTAGCCTAGTTGATTCAATCGGCGAAGGGCCTCAATCGATTTTTCGAATATGCCGTTTCCCCGCTGTGCATCGGTCTGAATCGGACGATAGGAGGGCAGAGACGCAATAATTTCCACCCGATGCGCGGCCAGAAATGTCGCCAGATCGGCCTGGGTCGGTATTAGCAACACGGATAGATTACACCGATCTATCACGTGCCGGCCAAGTCCACGAGCCTGTTCGACCAACCAGCGAAAATTGGGGTTCAGCTCTGGCGCGCCACCGGTCAGATCGACCGTGGAAATGTCCGTCTTGGCGAGTGCCTGAACGCACAGTTCCGCTGTCTCGCGGGACATCCGTTCCGTTCGATCCGGGCCTGCATCGACATGGCAGTGCTTGCAGGTCTGGTTGCAAAGTTTGCCTACATTGATTTGGAAGACGGTTATCCCGGTCGCTCGAAGCGGGGCAAGACTGGCTTGTTCGAGCCGAGCTTGAAACGACGCATGGCCATGTGTATGGGCTAGCAGTTTGAGCTGTTCGGCTGCAGAGGCTAGTGGATGACGTTCTCCCAACAGAGTCAGCGGCATATCGGTGTCCTCAGAAGTACAACCATTTCTCTCTCGTGTTCAGACGCCTTAGCGAGCATGGACCTATCCTGGCCAACACCTTTTCAGGGAAGCGCACCTCGCGGCATCCAAAATTCAGTGCCTGCCCACGACGATTCGACAGCGCGCGTTAGCTGGTCGGCGCGATGTGATAGCAGACCTGCTTGCCGTCCCTGAGCGAAAAATTCGGAGATGTTGGGAAACATGAGGCTGCGGGCAACGCAATTCCACACACGTGTCGTCACGCATTTCTCATCGACCAGCAGCGACTCCAGGAGGCGCAGCCTGGTCTCATCCGCCAATGCCTTCAGAACGGTGCCACATTGGCTCGAGGTCAGAATGGCACCTATCGACGCACGCTTCATCAACAACAGCCTCCCTCAGGTGAACAGGTCAAAGCCCCCCCGGTCACGTGTTGACCGGCGCGATTGAGGATCGCAAAATGTGGGGCATAGCCTTCCGATTCAAGGACCTTGAGGCTTTTAGAGCAAATTTCCAGTGGCTCACCGCGCCGATAGAGATGGTGGTCATCGTCCTGTGCTTCCAGGAACGGCCCGGCCAGCAAGGCATAATCGCCTTTCCACACACAGGGAGTCTGTTCGGGAAGCACGGCGGTCCAGCGAGGATCGGCCTGGTCTAGCGTGACGGGGGCGGACGACAGGACGAAGTGCGTGGTAAACGGCGGCTGGCTCAATAAGAGAGCGGATTCCGATGTGAGGGGCTGCGGGATCCCGCGTGTGTAGGTGGTGCGTCGTTCGTCCACCACGCGGCTGAAGGGGCCGCGCAACGTGACATAGCCTAGGCCTGCCGTCGGTGCGTTCAGAGGCAGTTTGTAGCCGGTCAAGGTGACAGAGAAGAAATGGATGCCGTCGATACGCTGCCATGGCGACGACTTGATCAGATGGATGCCGGCAAATCCCCCCTCCGTCATGCCCGCCATATAGTCGGTGAGCGTCAGAGCGCCTGACAGACAGTCGCCCCATTTCTCCGCGTCGTGGATGAGGTACTGCGGCACAGGCTGGTCGGCGACAATATCCGAGATCGTGAAGCGCCCGCCTGGCTTGGCGACGCGGAACATCTCACGGAAGACCTTCCGCTTGTCCGGAGCCAAGTTGATCACGCAATTGGAAATAATCAAATCTACTGTGTCATCCTCCACGGGCATGGCATCGGCCAGACCTTTCCTGAACTCAACATTGGAGGAGGGATAGCCGAGATTCGTCGCGACAGCCGCTGTATTCTTCCGGGCGATCGCCAGCATCGTATCCGTCATGTCGATCCCGATCACGCGGCCAGTCGGGCCGACGAGGCGCGAGGCCTCGAAGCAGTCGATGCCGCCACCTGATCCGATGTCCAGAACAGTTTCCCCGGCGCTCACGGTTTTCAGACCGGCAGGCGTCCCACAGCCATAAGAGATCTTGAGGACCTCCTCCGGGATGAAGGTCTTGAGGTGGCTCATGTCATAGCTGGTCGGGCAACACATTTGCTCGCCCGTGCTGGCGGCACGGGCGTAGCGATCACTGACGGTCTGGGTAATGTTCTCTCCTGGCATAGCGTCCTCGTTATTCGATGACCCCATCGAGATAGGTCTATGTGTCAATGTTTCCCATTTGACGTCGCTCTCTAACCGGGTAGCAAGCTGAGACGCCTCAGGGGAAGGGTACAGCGAGGAGCATGAGGATTCTGTAAGCTGGCTTACATTGGATCGTGCGCTACGAGTGAGAGCATCACCGCAGGACGCATCACCAGCGCAGAGGATGGACAGGGTGGAGAGGGGATCGGATAGGTGCCTCGTCCCCTTGACTCGATACCATGGTCCTAGGTGTAGCCTCATCCCAAGGAGCGACGATGACATCCCAACGTACAATTGGCTGGCTCGCAAAGTCGGCTGGCATTGATGTCCAAACAATTCGGTATTATGAGAAGCGGAGACTCCTCTCGCCAAGCGGCCGTCGACCATCCGGATATCGTATCTATGACCATGAGGCATTGACACGGCTCCGTTTCATCAGGAACGCGCAGACGCTCGGGTTCACGCTTCGAGAGATCGGCGAATTGCTCAGTCTGCGGGTCACGACGGGGACGCGTTGTGAGGACGTGCAGCGAAGGGCTGAAGCCAAATTGCAGTGCGTCGAAACGAAGCTGAAAGACTTGCAGGCCTTGGTCCGGGCCTTGCGCGGCTTAATTCGCACCTGTCGAGCCGGGCAACCGATCGGTCGTTGCCAGATTGTGAGTCATTTGGAGAAACAGCACAGACCCACGGTCCGAACTAGGAAGAGGAAATAAGCGATGCCATCTCAACGAGACAACCTGTTTGCCGAATTGCGTCGTCTCAGTCCGAAGGTCACCGGAGGCCTCCTGCGCATGCGGCAGGACGCGTATCGCGATGGGGCTGTTCCCGCCAAGTTCAAGCTGTTAACGGCCATGGCGATTTCAATCGCCATCCGATGTGAACCCTGTATTCGGGCCTATGTGCAGATGGCCATGGACAAGGGCATTTCGCAGGACGAATTGATTGAGTTCCTGGAAGTCGCCATGACCATGCAAGGCTGTCCGGGTGAGGAGTGGGCACTCAAGGCCTATGCCCTGTACAAAGAGTGCCTCGATCCGGGCTCGTCCCGAACGACATCCGGCTGCTGCGATCACCGGACAACGACCCAGGCCGATGAGGAGGCGACACGATGAACCGACGAACCAATTGTCTGATCCTAGCAATGTGCATATCGCTCGTATGGAGCGCCGGACTCACAATTCAACAAGCGTCTGCCGCCAACATTCTCATTCACATGAAAACGTCGCTCGCGCTGGATGATGCGCAGATCTGCGCGGTGCCGAATGTCGCCTGGGCAGCGGTCAAGGCGGGGCACAGGGTCACGGTTCTGGTTGATGCCAGCGCCGTGACGGCGGTCACGAAAGGCTTTGGATGGTTCCGGAAGCTCGTTGGCTCCGATTCAACCGCGCTCGACCGTGCCAGCCTGCCAGACCGGGAGCGGGAGAGTCTATCCACACAGATCGGTGTGCCGCTTGAGCAGGTGCCGCGTAATTACGGCGAGTATTTCGACCTTCTTCGACACAAGCACGGCGTCGAGATCTACGGGAATCACACCATGATGCTGCTCTACAACATCGATCCGGCGCGAGTCGCCGATTCGGTCACGCCCGTTCCACTGGCCAAGATGGTGGAGCTGTTCGAGGCAGCGGATCGGATACTCGTCTATTGAGAATCCTTGATCGTGCAGTACCGATAGACAACCGATGAACCAGCCAGACGGCGTACTAATGGTTCTTAACGGCGCGCCCGGTTTCTGAAATAGCTCCAGACATCGATCGTATCAAACACCAGGGAGATGGCCATGGAGACCGACAAGATGAGCAAATACTGTTTGAATGACGCTTCAGCGGTAGGAATCGTGATCACGACATAGGCCAGCAGCGGGATCCATGGGAAGTGGCCGAGCCCAAGGATCTTGCTGAATCCATATCGCGCGTAGAGCCCCATCATCAGCATCGCGCTCGCGAAAAAATTCATGAAGATGAGCTGGGCGACCGCCTCCTGCCAGAAGGCAAGACTGGCCATGTTGACGAGCATGAGAAACAGCACCCACAGAGAGACCCATACGGGCTGCTCCATCAATTCCATGAAAAATCGTAATGGGTGTCTCATGCCTGAATTCCTTCTGACGACTGGGATCAGCAGTGTGTCGGTGAGCACTGATAAGGAGCGGACACCCGGCTGGATCGATAGCGCCGACCGGATGTCCGCTGGTCTACCGCACTAGAATGTAATGACCTGATACCCCTGAGACACGAGTTTCTTGAAGCTTGGATGGCCGTCGTACTCGCCGGTCAGCTTCACTCCGCAAGCCACGACTTTGTCCTTCACTCCGAAAGCCCCAGCGCAAAAATCGCATGCCCCGCCGATGCGATCTTTCACCGCCACGTAGAGCCCGTGGGCCATGTGATCGGGCTTCTCCAGTTCCGGAATCCACTTTGGCCCGGCGCCATCGAAAATGAGTTGAACGTCGTCGTGCGCATCCTTGAACTCTTTGACGGCTTCCATCGCATTGACCACGCGTCCCAATCCCTCATGGGTGTCGGTGTCGGCTAAGACCACGATCGCAACTTTGGACATGCTGCACTCCTTTCAGAACAAACAGGTGAATGATGAAAACGAGGTCCGCCTGACGTATCGGGCGGATGCGGCGTCATGCCGCAATACTCTCGCATTCTATTGCGCAACACTCAGGAGTTATGTGGGCTGGATTACACATGAACGAAGAAGGACTGCCGTAGACGTGAGGTGCCTTACAGATCAGCGCCGAGAACCCCGTTAGGATCGTGCGCAGGATAGCCGCACTTCTCCCATTCACAAGGAGGTGAACCGTGACCTGTGAACGATGCAACGGATTGATGGTTCGGGAACGGATTGTCGATCTTCAGGGGCAGAGCAGCAGCCTGTGCATAGATGGCTACCGCTGCCTGCTCTGTGGAGATCTGGTCGATTCGCTGATCCTCGAACACCGAAAGCGGTCCACAAACTCGTCCGATTCCCTAGTGCTTACAAGTCCCCGTATGCCGCGGCTGGTCACGGCCTAATTCAAAAACGATCAGCTTGGAAGCTGGTCCCTGGTAGGCACGGTCCGATAATCCAGGTGGTACATCCCACCCATATGAGCGACACGAAGGGAGGCTCCCATGCGAATCCATGATGTGATGTCTACTGGGGTCGTCACAGGCGTACCGACGGAAACAGTGCGGGACGTCGTCGTGAAAATGTTGAGCCGGCATTGCGGGGCCATTCCGATCGTGAACGCGAATCATGAATTGCTCGGGATCGTCACGCTGCGTGATGTGATGCTGCCGATGTATCCCAACTATGGCGACTACATTCATGACGCGGTGCACAGCCGTGACTTTCTGGAAATGGAACAGAACTATCCCGAGGTCTTAGGGAAGAACGCCGAGGACATCATGGTACGTCATCCCCTGACGGTCTCGCCCGAGACTCCCATTCTGGAGGCCGCGTCATACATGGGTCTCAAGAATTTCCGGCGGCTTCCGGTAGCCGATCACGGCAAGCTCGTCGGTATGGTCAGCATCGGCGACATCCATCGTGGGCTGTTCTTCGCACGGGGAGGGTGCGACGCGACGCAGGGGCAGTAGGAGGTGTTGGTATCGATTGGTGGCATCAACGGTCCTCGAAAGAGGAGGAAGGAGAGGAGAAAGATCATGCCGCTCGCACAATTGAAAGGACTCAGTGGGTATCTCAGCGCGGAGCAGAAGGCCGAGCTGATTCGGAAGGTCACGGACGCAATCGTGTCCGTGGAAGGAGAGGGGTTGCGATCCGTGACCTGGGTCATTCTTGAAGAGGTGCCGTCGGGTCAATGGGGCGTCGGCGGAACACCTGTGACCACGGAGGCACTAAAGAAGATGGCCGCACAAGGCCGGTAACCATCACGTATCGGTGACGACAAGGAGGGCTCAGATGAAGTTTCAGGTTCATACAAAAGATTCGGCTCCAAATGCCTCGCGCGCGACTTTGGACATCACGGCGAAGAAATACGGGTTTCTGCCGAATTTATTCGGTGTCCTCGCCGAGTCGCCGGCAGCGGTACAGGCGTACGCCGCTATTAACAAGGCCTTAGAACAGAGCGCGCTGTCCCCGGTGGAGCAGCAAGTGGTGACACTGACGATCAGCGCCGAGAACGACTGTGCGTACTGCATGGGAGCCCATTCCACGGTGGCTCAGATGGTCCGTATGCCGGAAGATGTGCTCGCGGCGCTACGAGATCAACGACGCCTGTCCGACAAAAAGCTCGATGCGCTCCGCACACTGGTCCTGTCCGTCCTCCGTCATCGCGGCTGGGTACCGGAAGATGAGCTGGGGCAGGCAGCGGAGGCCGGCTATACCCAGCGTCATGTCTTGGATATGTTGACGATCGTCGCGCTCAAGACCTTGAGCAATTACGTGAATCACATCGCTCACACGCCGCTCGATCCACAGTTTGCCTCGCAGGCGTGGAAGGCGCCGGCTGCGACTGCCGGCTGAGAGGGGCACCACGCTGCGCGGAGATCCGGTTCAAGCCGAAGAGGGGCCTGTGCCTCCACAGGCACGGGCCCCCTATGCCTCTGCCGATCTGCGAGGTGTGGCTAATTCCGACCCGCCATC
>WBZN01000737.1_pt1 | contig 22135 bp, 23 predicted proteins | sample 5204281 | NCBI WGS metagenome assembly WBZN01 (sample SAMN12344347, study PRJNA552823) | activated sludge metagenome | biome: Activated sludge suspended growth; feature: Nitrification reactor; material: Wastewater; isolation source: activated sludge from nitrification reactor of wastewater... | reverse complement strand
ACCTACTCTTACTGCGCATTAAAGGAATCCTTTGGAAGACTTGCCATTACCTGTCATGCTGATTGCATTGATGTTTTTATTGATCCTGTCTGGTTTCTTTTCTTTGTCTGAAACCAGCATGATGGCAATCAACCGCTATCGATTGCGTCACTTGGCTAAGCAGGGACACCGCGGCGCTCAGCTGACTATCAAGCTATTGGATAAAACTGATCGACTGCTTGGCGTCATTCTGTTGGGCAACAATTTGCTTAATACTGCTTCTGCGACATTGGTAGCCATCCTAGTGGCAACCTTTTTTGAACATGATGATTTTGCGCTATTTATCGGCACAGTTGCCGTGACTTTTGCCATTCTGGTATTCAGTGAAATCACACCGAAAGTGATTGCAGCAACCTATCCGGAACGCATTGCACTCGCTTCCAGTTATATCTTGACACCATTGTTGGCAATTTTTTATCCCATTGTTTGGTTTGTGAATCTTTTTGTCGGCGGCCTATTGCGACTATTCGGCTTAAAACCCCAGCAGGGAGGCATCGAGCAAAAAATCAGTACCGAGGAACTCAAAACCCTGGTTCTGGAGGGAGGGCATTTCATACAGCATAAACACCAAAGTATGCTTCTGAATTTGTTTGACATTGAAACCATCACCGTTGATGACATTATCGTACCGCGTAACCAGATTGAAGCGATCGATCTGGATGCCGACGATGACACCATCCACTCACAACTGCTTACCTGTCATCATACGCGCCTGCCGGTTTACCGCGAGCGCATGGACAACATCATTGGCATTGTGCATGTTCGTAAGGTCATGAATCAGATGCAGAATGGAAAAATCACGGCGGAAACACTGGAGAAAGTGATACGTGATCCCTATTTCATTCCTTCCGGAACTCCCCTGTTTTCCCAGTTACAGCTTTTTCAGGAAAATCAGAAAAGAATTGGACTGGTGGTGGACGAATATGGCGAACTGATGGGATTGGTGACACTGGAGGATATTCTGGAAGAGATTATCGGAGAATTTACCACACACGCCCCGACCCAGACGAGCACCTTTCTCAAGCAGGACGATGGCAGCATCCTTGTTGAAGGTAGCACGTTGTTGCGTGAGTTAAATCGCAAACTGGACTTGCAATTTCCGCTGGATGGACCCAAGACTCTGAATGGTCTGATTCTCGAATATCTTCAGGAAATTCCGGATTCAGGAATCGGACTGAATATCGCGGGTCATCCGATGGAGATCATTCAAATCAAGAACAGGGTAGTTAAAACTGTCAAGATTTTTCCCGAACTTGTGCTAACCAAACACCATAGTACGGAGTAAACAAGCGATAACATGATTGATCATCACCTCAGTTTTCCCTATCGCCGATTGGACTGAAACCCCAAAAGCAGTTATCCTGTCACCCCGCAAAATGAGCAAAAGAATCTCCATCAAGCGCCCATAGCTCAGCTGGATAGAGTACCGCCCTCCGAAGGCGGGGGTCGCACGTTCGAATCGTGTTGGGCGCGCCAATTCATCAAGAAATGCGTTGCTTAGATGTATTGCATACAAATTCTGTTTGATTTTTGAGACAACCGGTCGTATTATTTGTGCATGTCACAAGCAAGAAAAAAAGAATTTAATAGAGAAAGCCTTCTGAATCAAGGTGTTTTGTTTTTTATGAACCAAGGCTATCACGGCACCGGCTTACAGGAAATTCTTGATGCGGTCAATGTTCCCAAGGGTTCTTTTTATAACTACTTTAGTAGCAAAGAAGAATTTTGTGCGGCAGTCATCCAGCATTATATCGAGCCGTTCATTTCACGACTGTCCACACATCTTCAGCTGTCCGACTCCGATGCACTGGGGGCTATCCGGCGCTATTTTAACGAGCTGATTGTGGAGCTTGAAGAAAACAAATTTAAAGGCGGCTGTTTGCTAGGCAGCCTTATGGGAGAAATCGGCAGCACCAGCGACGTATGTCAGCAATCATTACAATCGGCAATCGCACGATATCGCGATTTATTACAATCCGGCCTAGCTCAAGCGCAGCAACAAGGATCGGTCAGAACGGACAAAACGCCAGAGGAAATGGCTGATTTATTGATCAATACGTGGCAAGGCGCGTTGTTGCGGATGCAAATAGAAAAGTCGTCTGCACCTGTCAAACAATGTTGTCACGATTTACTGGATGATTTTTTTATACGGTAGTTATTTTTTTGACATTAAAAAATACGACCGGTCGTTTTTAATGAAAATTAAAGGAGCAAGATATGCCTAAATACATTATTGAGCGTGAAATTCCAGAAGCAGGCTTGCTTACACCGCAAGACCTCCAAGTCATTTCACAAAAATCCTGCGCCATTCTCAACAACATGGAATCAAGCATCCAATGGCTGGAAAGTTACGTGACCGATGACAAGGTGTATTGCCTCTATATTGCGCCGGACGAGGCCGCTATCCGAATGCACGCAAAACAGGGTGAATTCCCTGTTACTCGCGTTGCGCAAATCCGATCCGTGATTGATCCGACTACAGCTGAATAGTTTCGAGAAATTTCTTGTTAACCTGATAATCAACTTTTTTACGGAGGCAGCTATGCATCCCCGAATTATTGTTTCCCCTTTTTTGATGGCGGTCCTAACCGTCGCAAGTCCTGTTGCATCATGGGCCACGGCTGAGAAAGAAAGTAACCAATCGCATACTGCCGCATCCGACGTGGCGCAGCAATCCAATGCAAAAGAACACTCCACGCCCCGGCTGCAAAAACTCGGCAAGCACGTCTTTCCGGTCAGTACAAGCAATTCATTGGCGCAGCAATACATCAATCAAGGGCTCAATCTCGCGTATGGATTCAACCATGCCGAAGCGCGTCAGGCATTTCGCGAAGCGGCCCGGTTGGATCCCGGCCTTGCGATGGCGTACTGGGGACAAGCACTGGTGCTCGGCCCAAACATTAACGCGATGATGGAGCCCAATGAAGAACCCCATGCTCTTGAGCACATCCAAACAGCTAAATCGCTGATGCACAAAACTTCTAGCAAGGAACAGGCACTCATCAATGCACTAGAGAAACGCTACTCCGGCAAAGCAGAACACAGAACCGGCAATGACCAAGCCTATGCGGCAGCAATGCACGAGGTACATCAGCGCTTTCCAGACGATCCAGACATTGCGATGCTGTACGTCGAATCAATGATGGATCTGCGGCCGTGGGGTTATTGGATGCTCGATGGTACTCCCTATGAAGGCACTGCCGAAATCGTCGCACTGACAGAAGACGTACTGCGGCGTTACCCGAAACACCCCGGCGCCTTGCATATGCATATTCACTTAATAGAGCCAACATCGACGCCGGAACGTGCCGAGAAATCAGCTGATACGCTGCTTAAATCAATGCCGGAAGCAGGACATATGATCCATATGGCATCGCATATTTATCAACGCGTCGGACGCTATGCCGATTCAATCAGAAGCAATCAAATGGCCATCGCAGCGGACGAGTCTTATATCGCGCAGGATCATGCCCACGGCTTATATCCTATGGTCTACTATCCACACAATATTCACTTTCTCTGGTTTGCTGCGACATCGGATGGACAAAGCAAACTTGCCATCGAATCAGCAAAAGAGGCAGCCCGGAAAATCGATGACGATGTGCTAAAAGCAATCCCGTTGACCGCAGTTTTTCGCGTGACACCCTATTGGGCACTGGCGAGGTTCGGGCATTGGCAGGAAATTCTTGACCTCGCTCCGCCGCCATCGACCAATGCTTTTCTAACCGGCAGCTGGCATTATGTACGCGGCCTCGCACTGGTGGCTACGAAGCAGCTGCAACAAGCCGAGCAGGAACTCGCGGCGCTGCGCAAAATCATGATGGGTCCTAAGCTAGACCACCCATTATTGTCGAAAAATACCTCGAGTACCGTGCTTCGCATCGCACCTGAAGTACTTGCGGGTGAAATTGCTGCGGCAAGAAAACAATATGATCAAGCCATTGCGTATCTGGAAAAAGCGGTGCGCTTGGAGGATGCCCTGATCTATACAGAACCAGCCGAATTTCATCTGCCTCCTCGGTTGGCATTGGGCACCATTCTGCTGGAGTCGGGTCACCCTGTAGAAGCAGAAACAGTTTTTTGGGAAGACCTGCGCCGTAATCGCAATAATGGCTGGGCACTGTATGGCCTGAAACAGGCTCTTGAAGCACAACACAAGCACGATGAAGCAAAACGGATTGGAGAACGCTTCAAACAGGCATGGGCACGTTCCGATGTGACATTGAGCGCAGCCCGTTTTGGGCCACAGGCCAGGTGATCAGCGGCAAGCAGTCATCCAAACAGATTCTTGGCACCGGGTAATGCTAAACTATGCGCTTTATTGGATTAAGCAACTTGGAAATTTGAATTGTTCACCGGAATCATAGAAGCCGTGGGTACCATCACTCAAATCCATTCCGGCAAGGAAAAAGGGCAAGGCGGTTTGTCTCTGACCATTTCCACACAACGGCTGGATCTGGGTGATGTCATGCCGGGCGATAGTATTGCAGTGAATGGCGTTTGTCTGACCGTAACCACGTTGACAAACGATTCTTTTGCGGTCGATGTTTCCGAAGAAACATTGAATTGCACCAGTGGACTCGATCAGCCTGCCGCTTGCGTCAATCTGGAAAAAGCCATGCGCCTGTCGGATAGGCTTGGAGGGCATCTCGTCAGCGGTCACATTGATGCCGTAGGCGTCGTGGTGAAGGTCGAACTCATAGGAGAATGTGTCGAGCTAATCATCCGGGCGCCCCAGTCTGTTACCCGCTACCTTGCGCACAAAGGTTCCGTGACGGTGAATGGTGTCAGCCTGACGATCAATAAAATTGTGGGCAATGAGTTTGCCATCAATCTCATTCCACATACACTCGCCATGACCAACTTGCAGGCACTGTCGCCAGGAATGCAAGTCAATCTGGAGACCGACATGCTGGCGCGTTATGTGGCCAGGTTACTGAATCTTGAAGACAGCCAGGATTAATCGAATATGAGTATCAGTGCAATCGAGGATATCGTCACCGACCTAAAACAAGGCAGAATGGTTATTCTGGTCGATGAGGAAGATCGCGAGAACGAGGGCGATCTGGTGCTGGCTGCCGATTTTGTCACCGCCGAAGCCATCAACTTCATGGCAACACACGGCCGCGGACTGATTTGTCTCACACTAACCGAAGAAAAGTGCCATCAGTTGGATCTGCCGTTAATGGTTTCAGCCAACCGCGCCCGTATGGGCACCAATTTCACTCTGTCCATCGAAGCCGCCAGCGGTGTTACCACCGGTATCTCGGCAGCGGACCGGGCACATACGATTCGTGTAGCAGTCCGCTCTGACGCAAAACCGCATGATATCGTTCAGCCTGGTCACATCTTTCCATTGATGGCGCAAAAGGGAGGCGTGCTGGTTCGCGCGGGACATACCGAGGCCGGTTGCGATCTGGCCCGAATGGCGGGACTGAATGCGGCTTCTGTCATTTGCGAAATTTTGAAGCCGGATGGCAGCATGGCGCGCCTGCCGGACCTGATCGAGTTTGCTGCCAAACATCAGTTGAAAATCGGTGCCATTGCCGACCTGATCCAATATCGCAGCCAGACTGAAAGCCTCGTCACTCGTGTCGCGGAACGTCCCATTCGCACGTTGTATGGTGATTTTCAACTCATTGCCTATCGTGACGAAATCGCGCATACGATTCATCTGGCACTGGTCAAGGGGAAAATCGATCCGACATCGGAAACGCTGGTGCGCGTGCATGAGCCTCTGTCGGTCATAGATTTGCTGGATCTTCAGGACTATACGCACTCCTGGAATCTGCATGATGCCATGAGACTGATCGCCGAGGACGGACAGGGTGTACTCGTATTGTTGCATCGCAAGGATAATGCAGCAAAACTGGTGGAGCGCATACAGTCACATGAACAACTACCGCAGCAATCCACGAAACCCGATTTGCGCGATCATGGCATAGGCGCTCAGATACTGAAAGATTTGAATGTCGGAAAAATGCGACTGATGGCCGTACCTCGAAAAATGCCCAGCATGACCGGGTTCGGTCTGGAAGTCACCAGCTACGTGGAATCGCGCGCCGAACACGATTCTGACCCTACAATCATGCAAACAGGAGCCTGACATGCCTTATTATGACGACATCATCGAATTTGAACCCAATCTGGATGGGACAGACCTGCGCATTGGCATTGTCATGAGCCGCTTCAACATCGACATTGGCGAAGGGCTGCTGAGTGCTTGCACGGAAGAATTGAAAAAAAATGGCGTGCAAGGCACGAACATGCTGATCGTCACCGTTCCTGGAGCGTTAGAAATCCCGCTAGCACTCAAGCGTATGGCGGTTTCCGATCAGTTTGATGCACTCATCGCATTGGGTGCGGTCATTCGCGGCGATACCTATCACTTTGAAGTCGTGGCCAACGAATCGGCACACGGTGTGGCACTGGTGCAAAATGAGACGGAAATACCCATCGCCAACGGTATACTGACCACCGACACCGACGACCAGGCTATTGCCCGCGTCAGCAGAAAAGGCATGGAAGTTGCACAAGTTGCTTTGGAAATGGCTAATTTACAAATGAAAATTGACGAAATTGATTTATGATCAACGCATCACCGGAACCCAATCCTGCCATCGATTCAAAAAAAACCAAACCCAAAAGCCGCCGCAGGATGGCTCGCGAATTTGTTTTACAAGGCCTCTATCAATGGCGGCTGGCTGGCGGCACAGCCAGTTTCATCGAGCAACAGCTACGTGAGTCCGAAAGATTCCGCTTGATTGATGCCAAGCATTTTACCCGCCTGTTGCAAGGTGTACTGGAACAGGTCGAAACATTGCAAGCACAAATCCAGCCCCATCTCGATCGTCCTCTGCATGAACTCAGTCCGGTGGAATCCGCCATATTGCTATTGAGTACGTTCGAATTGATGCACCACCCGGAAATTCCCTATCGCGCCATCATCAATGAAGCTATTGAACTGGCTCGAACCTATGGTGGCAGCGAAGGCTATAAATATGTCAATGGGGTATTGGACAAGCTGGCCGTCCAGTTGCGTGCCGTTGAAGTCACTGCTCAAAATATGATCCAGAATCCGCCCACCTGAAAGGCTGTGAATGCCTTCGGAATTTGATCTCATCCGCCGTCATTTTACCCGTCCTGCAGCGCACACCCTGCTCGGCATTGGCGACGATGCGGCGCTGATTACCCATAAGACCGATACGGTACTGGCCATTTCAACCGATACCCTGGTGTGTGGTAGGCACTTTTTTGCTGATGTCGATCCCTGTAAGCTGGGTCATAAATCCCTGGCCGTGAATCTTTCCGATATGGCTGCGATGGGTGCAACACCGCGCTGGTGTCTGCTGGCTCTGACGCTACCCGAGCATCTGGCGAATAATGATTCATCCTGGCTTACAGATTTCAGTCGTGGTTTTTTTGCATTGGCTGACCTGCATCAGGTTGCACTCATTGGTGGTGATACCACGGCAGGGCCACTGAATATCGGCGTGCAAATCATTGGCGAAGTCGCTGCGGATCAGGCACTTCGCCGCAGCAGTGCACAACTGGATGACGATATCTGGGTCTCTGGACTGATCGGCGATGCTGCGCTGGCGCTGCAACATGGCCTACAGCATGTGTGTCTGGATGACGACGATCTGGCTCACTGCATGCCGGCGCTGCTGACACCTTCGGCACGTGTCGAGCTGGGGCAGCGACTGATCGGTCTGGCACATAGCGCCATTGATGTTTCGGATGGTTTGATGGCCGATCTCGGGCATATTCTGGAACAATCCGGAAAAGCGGGGGTCATTTACCTTGCTGACATTCCCTGTTCGACGGCACTGCAAAAACATTTACCGTCACTGCTGGCCCTGCAATGCCTGCTGGCGGGCGGAGACGATTATGAGTTATGCTTTACAGCCTCTCCGGACAGGCGCAGCGAGATTATTGCACTTTCCGTTGATCTGAACCTTCCGCTGACACGCATTGGCAGCATTTGTCCGGGGACCGGTTTGGTTGTCAAAGACCCGGAAGGAAACACCGTGACCTTGGAGACTACAGGATATGATCACTTCACCGCCTGATACGAATGAATCGTCGCAATCCGACGTATTCAAACCGAGTTGGGGACTGGTCTACAGTCACCCGGCCTATATCATTGCCTTTACTGGTGGAGTGGGACTCAGTCCTTTCGCACCCGGCACCATGGGTACACTCGCAGCATTCCCATTGTTCTGGCTCCTGCACGATCAGTTACGCCCGATCGAATTTCTGCTGCTGATCGATGTGATGTTCATCATTGGTATCTGGGCTTGCGGCCTCAGCGGTAAGGGATTAGGTAACACTGATCACGGAGGTATGGTTTGGGATGAAACCGTGGCCTTTCTGCTGGTATTGTATTTCACACCCAATGAATGGGTCTGGCAACTGGCTGCGTTCGCGCTGTTCCGATTGTTCGATATCGCCAAACCCCAGCCTATCCGTCATTATGAGCAGCGCTTCAAGAGTGGGTTTGGAGTGATGTTTGACGATATGGTTGCCGCTTTTTTCACACTACTATGCCTAGCAGCCTGGCGTTCTTGGGTGTTGATGGAAGGCTATGTCTAGCCCCCATCTTTTGATGACATCCCTTTACCAGCAAGTCAGCAACAACGATTGTGTCTACCTTTGCCGCCGTAACGGGCTTCCTGACGTTCGCGGAAAAAATCTTCATACGACATGATCGTTTGTTCCGGATGTGTGCTTCGCATGTGTTCGACATAGGTGCTGTATTCCGGCACACCGACCATCAAGCGCAAACTTTGTACCAACTGCTCCAAGGCCAGATTCATTTTGTTATAAATCATCGTCGTTTCTCCCAATTATTTTTCGTTTGCTGCATAAACCGGTAACAATTCAAATGGCGCTTCTTGTGTGGTCGGATGATGAGCCACTCGCGCCTGCAGGACAGTTCGAATACCAAACACCAGCATGCTGACGAGCACGCTCATGAACAGTGCTGCCAGTGCCGTGTTGATGTAATCATTGACGATTACCTGCTGCATTTGCTCGATGGACTTGGCGGGTGCCAGTACGATGCCTTGTGCAACTGCATCCTGATATTTCTCCGCATGGGCAAGAAAACCGATACGCGGATTGTCATGAAAAATCTTTTGCCACGCGGCCGTCAAGGTGCACGTGCTGACCCATACCACTGGCACAGCCGTAACCCAGGCAAAACGATCCTGTTTCATCTTGAACAGTACGCAGGTGGCCAGAATGAGCGCTATGCCCGCAAGCATCTGGTTTGCGATACCGAAGAGCGGCCACAGGGTATTGATACCACCTAATGGATCCACTACTCCTTGATACAGGAAATATCCCCATCCGGCTACGCATAGGCCCGTTGCCACCAAACTGGCGGCCATGGAGTCAGTGCGCTTCATGGCGGGGATGAATGATCCCAGTAGGTCCTGCAGCATGAATCGCCCGGCGCGCGTTCCGGCATCGACCGCAGTGAGGATGAACAATGCTTCGAACAAAATGGCAAAGTGATACCAGAATGCCATCATGGCTGTACCGCCAATGACTTCCGACAAGATTTGCGCCATGCCGACTGCCAGCGTTGGTGCGCCGCCGGTACGCGACACGATGCTGTGCTCACCGACATGCTGCGCAGTCTGCGTAATCATCTCCGGTGTGACATAAAAACCCCATTGGGAAATGGTCTGCGCTGCCGATTCGGCTGAAGTTCCGATGATCGCGGCTGGGCTGTTCATCGCAAAATAAATACCGGGCTCCAGCGTGGCTGCGGCAACCAGCGCCATGATGGCCACGAATGACTCCATCAGCATGGCGCCATAACCGATAAAACGGGCATCGGTTTCCGATTGAATCATCTTGGGCGTTGTGCCCGACGCGATCAGCGAATGGAACCCAGATATCGCACCACACGCAACGGTTACAAACAAGAATGGAAATAAATCGCCGGACCAGACCGGACCCGTGCCATCGACGAATTGTGTCAGAGCCGGCATTTTCAACTCGGGTGAAATCAGAATCACGCCAATGGCCAGGCCGACAATGGTGCCGATTTTCAGGAATGTCGACAGATAATCACGTGGTGCCAGCAGCAACCAAACTGGCAATACCGCGGCAATGAAGCCATAGCCGATCAACAACCAAGTCAGTTGTTCGCCAGTCAGCGTAAACATGGCGGCCCAAGCCGGATCTTCCTGCACATATTGCCCGGCTACAATCGAAAGCATCAACAGCACAAAACCGATCAGCGACACTTCACCGATGGCACAAGGACGAAAATAACGCGCGTACACGCCCATGAACATAGCAATCGGAATCGTTGCAGCCACGGTAAACGTACCCCAGGGCGATTCGGCCAGTGCCTTGACGACGATTAATGACAATACAGCCAGTAAAATCAGCATGATGAAAAATGTTCCGAACATCGCGATCATACCGGGTAACTGTCCCAGTTCGGACTTGATCAGATCCCCCAGCGACCGGCCATTGCGCCGCGTGGATATGAACAGCACGATGAAATCCTGCACCGCGCCGGCAAACACGACACCCGCCAGCAACCACAACATACCGGGCAGATAACCCATCTGAGCCGCCAGAATTGGCCCTACCAGCGGTCCTGCACCGGCAATTGCAGCGAAATGGTGCCCAAACAACACATATTTGTTGGTGGGGACATGATCCAGACCATCGTTGTGTTTGAAAGCCGGTGTCATGCGTGTCGCATCCAGTTTTAGCACCCTGTTGGCGATGAACAAACTGTAAAAACGGAATGCAATCAGATACACGCACACAGCTGCAATGACGATCCAGATGGCGCCAATCGATTCACCACGTTGCAGTGCGATGACCCCAAAGGCCGATGCCCCAGTCAGGGAAAAAAGGACCCAGCCCAGTTTCGAGATTAAAGTATTCATTTATTTTCCAGTAGAGAAGAAACGGTCTATAAAAATTGGAACCGCGATTGATTCGCGGTTGTTCAGAATAGTGTCACTTACACCATGGCAACATAGCAGACCCGTGACTTCACCACAATGTCCATACAGTCAAAAACAGTATCGGGAAAGCCATGAATGGAACGCCATTGATCGTCGAAAACAGTGGAAATCGGGTTATTTCCAGAATGCTAGCTTTGCGGTTTTGAGATAACGATTGGTGACAGTCGACCTGGGCGGCGGGTTAGAATGGACAACATGCCTCAGCTTAACAGTCTCTGGTAATAGGTCAGTCGTCTAGCCTGTATTTTTCCTTCCTGCGTAGCTTGAATGACAGCGCAACCGGGCTCTTTGACATGACGGCAGTTACTGAACCTGCATTGTCCCAGATAAGGATGAAACTCAATGAATCCCCACGCCAGATGTTCCGCTGCAATATGGCTCAAGCCAAATTCCTGAAACCCGGGAGAATCGATGATGGCGCTATCGGTATCGAACTGGTAGAGCTGTGAATGCGTCGTGGTATGGCAACCGGAATCGAGAGCCAGCGAAATTGCCGCGGTAGCACGATTGGCTTGTGGAATCAGCGCATTGAGCAAGGTGGATTTCCCCATGCCCGATTGCCCCGCCAGAACGCTGACATGACCCTGCAAATAAGGTTTCAACAATGAAACATCTTGCAAAGCGCTTAATTGCAGCACGGTGTAGCCTAGTTCCCGGTAAAGCGAGAGTGTCGACATGGCGGCTTGTGCCGGTTCCACGAGATCGGCTTTATTCAGTACGATTAGCAAGCCGATATTTTCGTTCTCGGCCGCTACCAGGCAGCGGTTGATCAATTCTTCACTGAAACTAGGTGTAGCAGCCACCACGATAATGATTTGTGTGACATTGGCAGCAATGATCTTTTCCTTGAACGCATCGCTACGATACAGCTTTGAGGTGCGTGCCTGAATGGATTCGATGACGCCCTGCCCAGTGGTGGTTAATTGGTACTCGACCCTATCGCCGCAGGCCACACCGCCTTTTTTACCACGCATGACACAGGAAATGATGGTTCCTGCGTCTGTTTTGACCGAAAAATGCCGACCAAATGCGGCAATGACCTGTCCATGTTGATGCTCTGCCGATCGGGAAGATTTCAATCGGGCACTCAAATCAGAAATAACTGATCGATTTTGGCCGCACAGATGAAATCATTTTCGGATAAACCGCCGATTGCATGCGTCGTGTATGTCACCACACACTGGTTGTAACCCACCAGCATGTCAGGATGATGATCCTCGCGATGCGAGATCCATGCAACTGCATTGACGAATGCCATGGTCTGATAATAATTCTTGAATGCATAAGTCTTGCTGATGTGTTTATCCTGCCATTGCCAGCCTTCGACCTGCTGCATGAATCCGGTAATTTCGGCATGATCCAGCGGCGTTACGCCGCCTTCGCATGGTTTACACTGCTTGGTGGCTAATTCACAGACATTATGATTCATGCTTGCCCCTGACTTTGTAAATGCGCTACCCGTATGGATGCTGGCGGGTGGGAATCGTAAAACGCAGAATGCAATGGATCCGGTGTCAGGGTTGCAGCGTTGTCCTGATACAGCTTGACCAGCGCCCGAATCAGGTCATGCGAAGAAGCATTTTGCGCAGCGTAGGCATCGGCTTCGAATTCGTGCTTGCGTGAATACAGGCTGGAAATGGGATGAAACAGGAAAGTAAACACCGGCATCACCAGAAAAAACAATAGTAGCGCCATTGCTGTCGACGATACCGAGTCAACACTCACGCCCAGACCGGTGTAGAACCAGTCCTGCTGTATCAGATATCCGAGTAATCCCAAGAATGCCAGACTCATGACAAATGAGATCACGATGCGCTTGATCACATGCCTGTGTTTGAAATGCCCGAGTTCATGCGCGAGAACAGCCTCGATCTCGGCTGCATTCAGACGCGCCAGCAATGTATCGAAAAAAACGATGCGCTTGGTTTTACCAAATCCAGTGAAATACGCATTACCATGATTGCTGCGACGTGATCCATCCATGACGAATAAACCGCTTGCTTTGAATCCGCATTTATTCATCAGTTGCTCGATTCGCGTTTTGAGTGTGGCATCTTCCAGCGGAGTAAATTTATTGAACAGCGGTGCGATCCAAGTTGGAAAAATGGCCAGCACGAACAGATTGAATGCAATCCAGGCCAACCAGGCGTAGAGCCACCAATCATTCCCCATTTTTTCCATCAACCACAGTACACAAAGCAGCAGCGGCACACCCAGCAACAATCCGAGAATAGCCTGCTTGAGCAGATCGGTGAGAAACATGATCGGTGTCATCTTGTTGAATCCGAACCGTTCCTCGATGACAAAAGTACGGTAGTAGCTCAATGGCAGATCTGCCAGGCTCATGATGACGAACGTACTGATAATCAGCACCATGCCATGCATCAGCGGATCACTTACCCAATTTGCCCAGAAACCGCTCAGGGCGTTAAGTCCACCTCCTAGAGTCAAGGCAAGCAACAACACGCCATGCAGCACGATACTCGGATAGCTGATACGTGTCTTGGCGCAGGTATACTCCGCCGCTTTCTGGTGATCAATCAAGTTAATCTGACTGGCAAATTCATCCGGCACCTTGTCCTGATGCGCGCGTACATGTCGTATATGTCTTGCCGCCAGCCATACCTGGGTCAGTGTCGTCAAAACCAGGGCAATCAAAAAAATCAATGTAAATGTTTGCATAGTCTCTTATCTACAGGGTTAATGTTGAACACAGGGTCAGTTCGAATCTATCAGTCAGGGCAAGAATTTTTTGCAGGTTTTCTGCTTCATCGTGACGGACAGATGCTGATATGACACAATTGACCGCATTGCATTCAATAAATTCTCATTCAATTATGGCACAAGATAACAATAACCTCATCTGGGTCGATATGGAAATGACCGGACTCAATCCTGATACTGACTGCATCATTGAAGTCGCACTGGTCATTACTGACTCGCAACTGAACACCCTGGCCGAAGGGCCGGTCCTCGTCGTGCATCAATCCGATGCCATCCTGGACGGAATGGACAAATGGAATAAATCCACGCACGCCAAATCCGGTCTGATCGATAAAATCAAGGCATCCCAACTGACTGAGGCCGACGTCGAAGCACAGATGATTGCGTTTCTGAAACAGCATGTGCCTTCCGGAGCTTCTCCGATGTGCGGCAATTCCATTTGCCAGGACAGGCGTTTCATGGCGCGTTCCATGCCAAAACTGGAAGCCTATTTTCATTACCGTAACCTGGATGTCAGTACACTCAAGGAATTGGTCAAACGCTGGAAGCCCGACATTGCATCCGGCTTTTCAAAAGACAGCAAGCATGAGGCTTTGTCGGATATTTACGATTCCATCAATGAACTCAAATATTACCGTCAGCATTTCATCGTAGCTTGAATTGCAGTCCGAACTTTCTTGACAGGTGTCATTCTAATCTTGCGCAGGAAAACACTTCCTTTTCATTCATTCCTTTTAGGAGAACACACATGCTGCATAAAAAGAATCTGATAGCAATGACAGTTGGAACGATTTTGCTTGCCACACTCAGTGCTACCGCATTTTCTGCTGCCGATGCAACGGCAACAAGCGATCATCAACATTCTGGCGGTCAAGCTGCTGCAAAAAATGGCAATCACCACAGTCACCATCAATGCGAACATAAAATGGCCGCAGTGGACGCCAACAAAGATGGCAAGATCAGCAAGGACGAATTCATGAAACATCATGAAACCATGTTTGACAAACTGGATACCAACAAGGACGGTTTTCTGGATGAAAAAGAAATGCACCACATGATGGATCACATGCATCAACATGACCAACAAAAGTCATCGAATCACGCACACTGAAATCGTAAAGTTGAACTCACGCAGTATGTGACTGATAGTACCTGCCTGGATCGTTAATGCAAAGGTACGAGCTCTGGGCAGGAATGATGTTTCAATCAGTGTCGCAATCCGCTGGGGATTTTGGCGGGCGCCTTCCGTTCTAGCGGTTGTGGATCAAGTACGGCCACCGTCAAGCTATCATCATTGAAATACTTCTTGACCACATTGCGTACTTGCTCTGCTGTCACCGCTTTCAGTTTTTCCAATATGACATCAATGTCACGATGTGACAGACCCGTACTTTCCAACCTGCCGATTTGCATGGCTTGGGAAAAAATCGAATCACGCTGATATACATGTCCCGCTATAACCTGAGCCTTGACCCGGGCAAGCTCTTCTTCGGTAACGCCATGATTGATAATTCTGGCCATTTCGTTACGGAGAGCCTGCTCCAGATCGACAGCAGTTTTACCGGCGCTTGGCACGGCACTTAGAAAGAATATGCCTGAGCCACGAGCCGTGGCGCTATAACCTGCACTGGCAGCACTGGCAATCCGACTTTCACGCACCAAAGACTTGTTGAGTCGAGCGGAGGCATTTCCATCCAGAACACCTTCCAGAATCTCCAGTGCATAAGGCTCCCAGTCTGTGACCACATTCTGGATGGTGGGTGCATGGTACCCCATCATCACATAAGGCAACTCCGCCGGCGCCTTGACTGTCATGCGTTTTATGCCGATTTGCGCAGGTTCGGTTTGCGGTTTGCGACCTTCGATAGGCAGTAGGTTACGCGCTGCCGGAATTGCACCATAATTTTTTTGCGCCAACCTGAACACTTCTTTGGCGTCCACGTCACCAACGATTACCAGGACGGCATTGTTCGGTGCGTACCAGTGGTCATACCAAGCCTTTGCATCCGCGACACGCATATTTTCCAGATCATTCATCCAACCGATGATCGGATTCTTGTAAGGATGCGATTGAAAAGCAACCGCCATCATCTTTTCATACAACAATGCGCGAGGCTGATCATCCGTACGCAATCTTCTTTCTTCCATGACTACCTTGATTTCTTTGGAAAACTCCTCCTCGGTCAAAATCAAGTTGTGCATCCTGTCGGCTTCCAGTTCCATTGCCATGGGTAAATGACGCTTATGCAATTGCTGGTAATAGGCCGTGTAGTCATAGCTGGTAAAAGCATTTTCCCGCCCCCCTGCAGCCGCGATCTTTTTGGAAAATTCACCATTGGGAACTTTTTCCGTACCCTTGAACATCATGTGCTCAAGCACATGCGCCACCCCGGTTACACCATTGACCTCGTCGATGCTGCCAGCCTTGTACCAGATTTGCGTTACTACAACCGGTGAGCGATGATCTTCCTTGACAATCAGCTTTAGGCCGTTGTCTAGCAAAAATTCATGTGTATTTGCGTGTGCAGAAATACTGATGCACCAACTCGCCAGGAATAGAGCGAAAAATGAAAAAATGCGTATTCCAGTCATACCGTAATCAGGTTTCATTTCAAAAAGTAAGTAAACAGAATAAAATTAGGCTTTGAGGACACTCCGGATAGACGGTAAGCAACGACCGGATAACACGAAATTAGACGCAAAGCACATTGTCCATGGTGGGCAAGGAACGTGCAAGTCCGATTTCAACGTGGCATGATCGTTTCGAAACAGCCGTGCCAGAGCTTCCTTGAAATTTCCAATACCTATTTTGCAGAGCCTACCAGAATGTTTAGTTTTTTTAAATCCAAAAAGAATACGGAAGAACCCAAACAACCCGACTCCGCTGAGGTAACGCCCATTTCAGAAAGCGAGCCCGAAGCGCAACCCGAAGAATCCGTCAGTTTTGCCAGTAGACTCAAACAGGGTCTTGCACGCACGCGTCAGAATCTGGGACGGCAACTATCCAATTTATTTGGTGGCGGCAAAATCGATGAAGCGCTCTATGAAGAGCTGGAAACCATTTTGTTGACATCCGATGTTGGAGTCAATGCCACCCAGCAACTGCTCGAGGATTTGCGTAAACAGGTCAAACGCGACGCACTGACGGATTCCGCACAATTGAAGCAGGCACTCAAAGAAGCGCTTGTCACTATGCTGGAGCCGCTGGCCCAACCCTTGGATACAACCACGCACAAGCCATTTGTCATCATGATTACGGGAGTCAACGGTGTTGGAAAAACCACTTCGATCGGCAAGCTTGCCAAGTATTTCCAAAGTCAAGGTCAATCGGTATTACTTGCTGCCGGTGATACTTTTCGTGCTGCAGCGCGCGAACAATTACTGGTGTGGGGTGAGCGCAACAATATTGCTGTCATAGCCCCAGATGCCGATCCCGAGAAAAAAAGTGATCCCGCAGCGGTGATTTTTGATGCAATCAATTCGGCCAAGGCGCGCGGCATTGACATCGTACTAGCTGATACCGCCGGGCGTTTAACCACACAGTTGCATCTGATGGAGGAAATCAAAAAGGTCAAGCGCGTCATAGCCAAAGCCATACCGGACGCGCCACATGAAGTATTGCTGGTGCTCGATGCCAATACGGGACAAAATACCATCACGCAGGTCAAGGCATTTGATGAAGCCCTGAATGTTACGGGCCTGATTCTGACCAAACTTGATGGTACCGCCAAAGGCGGCGTGGTTGCAGCTATCGCCGGACAATATCCGCAAGACCCACCGGCCCTGCGCTTCATCGGTGTCGGTGAAGGCTTGAACGATTTAAGGCCTTTTGATGCGTGGGAGTTCGTCGATGCCATGTTTGACTGATTGGAATCCTTGAATTTCAATAAGCATATGATTACATTCAAAAATGTTTCCAAGCGTTATCCCGATGGGTATATGGCATTGAATAATATCGATCTTGAGGTCGCGGCGGGTGAAATGGTTTTTCTGACTGGACATTCTGGAGCCGGAAAAAGCACGCTGTTGAAGCTCATCGCTGCAATCGAGCGTCCGACTTCCGGTATGATTGCCATCAATGAACAAAACATCGCACAACTCAAACTCAGTGCTTTACCCTATCTGCGCCGCAAGATCGGTTTCATATTTCAGGATCACAAGCTGTTGTTTGATCGCAATGTCTACGAGAATGTACTACTCCCCTTGCAGATCAGTCATTTCGATAACAAGATGATCGCTAGCCGGGTGCGTGCGGCCTTGGACAAAGTTGGACTGTTGAAGAAGGAGAAAGCCATGCCTATTGCCTTATCCGGTGGTGAAAGACAACGGTTGTGCATTGCACGAGCCGTGGTGCATCGACCCAGTATATTGATCGCAGATGAACCGACCGGAAACCTGGATGTGGAATATGCTCGGGATATCATGGCAATGTTTACCTCATTCAATCAGGTAGGTGTAACCGTGCTGATTGCCACACATGATGCTTCATTGCTCGAAGACACCCAACACCGCATTCTGTCACTCAAACAAGGAAAGCTAGCCGCATGATCAGTGCGTGGTTAACCCAACATGGTTTCGTTTTCTTGCATACGCTCAAGCGTCTGATTGCATCGCCTGTAACAAGTCTGCTCAGCATCAGCGTCATGGGCATTGCTCTGAGCCTACCAACAGGTGTCTATGTGCTGATGCAAAATATTCAGAACTTATCTGGTCAGGCAGGCCATGCGCCACAAATGAGTTTGTTTCTTAGAAAGGACACGCAATCAGCAGATGTTCAGCAGGTTGAGCAACGCTTGGATAGGGATGTTCGTATCCTTGGACACCAATTCGTTTCCAAGGAAACTGCATTGCAGCAATTGCAACAAAGAAGCGGCTTCTCCAATGTTGCCTCCAGTCTTGAACGTAATCCGCTTCCGGATGCCTTTATCTTGCATTTGCAAAATGAGGGAGCAGAGTCCATGCGACAGTTGCAGACCGAGTTACAAAGTTGGCCAGAAATTGAATATGTGCAGTTTGATTCAGTTTGGATCGAGCGCTTGGATGCCTTTCTTAAACTGGGGCGTTTTGCAGTTTTGCTGTTGGCAACTATACTAAGCATCGCCATTATCGCTATCATGTTCAATACCATTCGTCTGCAAATTCTGACGAAGAGAGATGAAATCGAGATTTCTAAACTAATCGGTGCAACGGATAGCTTCATTCGGAGACCATTTCTGTATTTTGGTGCCATCCAGGGATTGGCAGGTGGTGCAGCGGCATGGGTGATCATTGCTTATGCTCTATCCGCCGTTAATCTGGAACTGGTTGAGTTGTCGAATTTATATGATATCCAGTTGCAAATGCAACTTCTTACTTTGGAAGATGGTGTCAGCCTGCTCATTTTTTCGACTTCGCTTGGTTGGTTAGGAGCACGACTTTCCGTTGCCAATCATTTATGGCAAATTGAGCCGCAATAGTGATTTCAGTCATTTCGAAACTTTTTAAAAAGCTGGCACTCTCATAAAGCGAGTGCTAGAATAGCTCGAAGAAAAATTGAGATTCAACTTTTCAGGAGATTATTACAATGACGAATGCTTTGGCTCTACCTGCTTTGGGAGGAAGTTTGGAAAGTTATATTCAGTCAGCTAATTCTTTCCCCATTCTCTCTCAAGAAGAAGAAACTAATTTGGCACGACGCCTGTGGAATTATGGTGATCTTGAGGCAGCACAGCAGTTGATTCTTTCGCATTTGAGATTTGTCGTTGCCATAGCACGCGGTTACAAGGGATATGGTTTGCCCCAAGCCGATCTGATTCAAGAAGGAAATATCGGATTGATGAAAGCCGTCAAACGCTTTGATCCTGAACGTGGTGTGAGATTGGTATCCTTTGCTGTTCACTGGATCAAGGCGGAAATTCATGAATTTATCATGCGTAACTGGCGATTGGTCAAAATTGCTACGACCAAGCAACAACGAAAATTGTTCTTTAATCTCCGCAGTATGAAACAGGGGTTGGATACAATGAATCCACAAGAAGTTGATGCCATAGCTACTCAACTGGGTGTCAAATCGGAAGAAGTCATCGAAATGGAAAAGCGCTTCAGTGGTTCGGATGTCTCACTTGAGCCCGTATCGGATGATGATGAAGACGATATGTATAGTCCAATCAATTATCTTACTGATGGTGCGGAACCATCACAAATCCTGGAGCGCGAACAGATTGTCCATATGCGAGAGAACGGATTGCAGCAGTCTCTGGATTGTTTGGATGATCGCAGCCGACATATCATAGAAGCTCGCTGGTTAAGAGAAAAAGATACAGCAACACTGCATGATCTGGCCGAGGAGCTGGGTGTATCTGCAGAAAGAGTTCGGCAAATAGAGGCCAAGGCGTTGCAAAAAATGCGCGGCACCATGGAAGTAGGCACTAAGTAACAATTTTGTAATTTGCGCCCGGTTAAGGCGCAATCATTCTGGAGAGGTACCGAAGCGGTTATAACGGCGCTGACTCGAAATCAGTTGGTCAGGGTAACCTGGCACATGGGTTCGAATCCCATCCTCTCCGCCAAATATCCAGTATTCATATCACTTTAATGCATATTGAATATCAATCACCATCAATAATCCCATCAAAATAATTACATAAATAGCTAAAAATTTGGCAGTGAAAAATAAAAAGCTACCATCATCAATCATAATTTGATTGATGATACCGTTACCAGTTAAAAGGCTGGAGATAGGGTGTCAAAGTTGCATGAAAGCGGCAACCACCATCCTTATTGAATTCGGTTTTTAATCCGGTTATTTCTTGGCCACTGCACTTTTAAAAGTAGCACCTGCAGAGAATTTTGGTGCGATTGTTGCAGCAATCTGGAGTTTTTCACCTGTCTTGGGATTTTTACCTTCACGGGCAGCACGCTGAACTGTTTTAAAAGAACCAAAACCAGGCAACGTGACATCATCACCTTTAGCAACGGTTTCAACGATGGTATCAAGCACTGCATTCACGACACGCGCTGCATCGGCTTTGGTTAAGTTGGTGCGGCTGGCGATCTGCTCGATCATTTCGGTTTTGTTCATCGTATAAATTCTCCATTTGGTTAAAAGGCGTGCAGTATAGCTGGTTAGGCTATTTTAGAACAAAACTGAGTATAAAATATTTGTCAGGAGCCTTTATGGCACCAATTGGGCTAAGATGTCACTTTGGTTTGGAGATAATATGCCCGTAAACGTGAAGCTATCAGAAAGCCTGGTCGCTCAGGCTAAGCGCTACGCGCAAACCCAGCATCGCTCGGTACCCAAGCAAATCGAATATTGATCGTAGATTGGCAAGATCACTGGGGAAAATTCTGATTTACCGTTTAATATGATCCGCGACATACTGATCGCCGATCAAGAAGAATCACTCCTGTGAGTATCGATTCGAATGGGCGGCTATATGTCGCACCGACATTTGAGCGGGTTGTGAAGAAGCTGTATCCACAGAAAAAATCTGACCTTGACGAAGCAGTGCGCACCCTCGCGTCAGATCCTGAGTGCGGTGAAGCAAAAGTTGGCGATCTCTTTGGTATCCGAGTGTATAAGTTTCGTCTATCAAACCAGTTGTGTATGCTGGCTACCGTGTTCTTGATAAGGATAGTTTGAAGCTGCAGACGTTTGGGCCTCACGAGAATTTTTATCATAATCTTAGATAGTGACGTCACGAAATATGGAATATGAGATTCTTGTAAAAACGAAGGGATTTTATATGGCACATTCGTGTCGCAGATACGACATATCAGACGCAGTTTGCTCACTGCTGGAGTTACATTTGCCAAAGCGCTTGAGGAGGATTAGCCAGAGAAAATCGTCAGTTCATATCCATGTTGTTTTTTTGATTATGCGCACGGGCCACCGTGGCAGGATTTACTACCGGATTATGGTGATTGGAGCAATGCGCACCGCCGTTTTATTTGCACGGGTATGTGGTAAAGATTTATTGGAAACCCTGATTGACGACTCGGATTACGAACGGATTATGATCGATGTCAGTCATGGCAAAGCTCACTCCCATGCCGCCGGGGCTACAGGCGGAAATCAACATGAGTCGCAAAAAAGAGGGCCCAACAGCAAAATACATCTGACAGTGGGTGCGCATTATTTGCTGGCTGATTGCGGTTATGACAGCAATGCGATTATTGAACAGGCAAGGGAGCAGAACATGAAAGCCGCAATTCCTCCAAGGAGGAACCGCAGAACACAAAGGTTCTACGATAAAGAACTGTATAAATGCGGGCATCTTGACAGAAAATGTTTTTCTGCACCTCAAGAGTTGGCGCGATCGCCACAAGATACGCCAATAACACCACTTCTTTCCTTGCTGCAGCGCAAATCAGACGCATCGCCCTAT
>WBZN01000736.1_pt1 | contig 22189 bp, 19 predicted proteins | sample 5204281 | NCBI WGS metagenome assembly WBZN01 (sample SAMN12344347, study PRJNA552823) | activated sludge metagenome | biome: Activated sludge suspended growth; feature: Nitrification reactor; material: Wastewater; isolation source: activated sludge from nitrification reactor of wastewater... | reverse complement strand
AGCAAAGAATTCGGGCTCACCGTGAATCAGTCGCCAGTCGGCTTGAATGCCGAGGGCCTGCAGCATGGGCACATAGCGAGCCAGCAGTTCCGCCACACCGCCACCGGCCGCCGTCGAGTTCAGATGACAGATCTTGACTCCCGCAAGCTCTTTCCCAAGTGCGAGAAGTTCTTCATAGAGCTCATCGCTCATTAGGGCCCGATAGCGATCGATATTGGCTTGAATTGCCCCGCAGCGGCGCCCGATTCCTACTTTTGGTAACATCGTCTTCACATCCATCGTTGAGCACTCTCCTTGTCTCTCGATGCGCAGCATAAGCCAACCAGGCCTCGCCTCATCTCAGGTTTCACAGTTTCTTCCATCGGTACACCACTCCTGTCCTACCGGCCTTGTCATCACGGATTTCAGCACCTGATCCCCCACGACCCGCGAGGCCGCCAGCACACCCGACCAGATCGCGCCAGGAATCCCATGACCAGCCACCGAGTTGGCTCCGCAAATGTAGAGCCCGCCGATCTCTGTCTCAGGGCCGGGTCGGCGGAAGGGGAACCTGTTTCGGGATCAATGCGATGCCATACGAGGTTCCTCCGGTCGAACCAGTGAAACGCGTATGCGTCATGGGACTCGAGACTTCATAACAGTCCACATCCTGACTCAGACCAGGCAACACGAGTTCTGCCGCAACAAGCAGCCACTCGGCCAGCTCTTGTTTGGTCTGAAGATAGATCGGATTCTTCTCATAAGTCCCATCCACCATCTCCTGGAGTGTGGTCCCCCAGACTTCTGGTTGAGACGGCACCACCGTGACCAGCTCTAGGTTGGAGTGCCCTTCCGGTGCGGCCAGTCGATTGCCGGGATCTTTCAGGCTCGAACTAAACATGAAGCAAACCGGCCGTGGATGGAACCGTCCACCACATGCCTCTGCATACAGTGGTTCCAGATCGTAGGTAGGATGAATCCAGAAGTTCGTGTTGGGCAGACCCTCAGCCCGCAGATCTCGACGTACACCGAGGTACGCGACTCCGAGTGCCGGGGCCATTTCATACCCTTGGATGCGTCGCACCGTCTTGGGTTTCACGAATTCAGTGCCGATCAACTCTAGGAAAGTGCGCTTGATGTCGGCATTCGAGATGACAACTGGGGCTCGGACTGTGGACCGGCCAAGATGGTGACTATCAAACTCCACGCCGGCAACCCAACCTCGTTCAACCAGAATTTTCCTGACAGGCGCGATCAGGAGAATCTTGCCCCCCCGTCGCTCGATGGATTCGGCGAGCCGATCGGACAGAGTCTGCTCCCCTCCACCTGGATAGTAGGCTCCCGCGAGATACCCTGCGGTCACCGTGGCGTGCATCATCAACGACGCCCTGCTTGGCGGCTCGGCGTAGTCGCCACTGTGCGCCGTCAAAACGGCACGCAACCGCTGATCGTGCGGGCAGCTGTTCAGGAACGAGGTGACCGTGCTATTGACGTAGCGGAGCACAGTGCGAGCCTGCCATATCGTCCGCACTATCTTCAAGAACCAGCCACCACCGAGTTCTTGAAAGGACCGCACAGCCTGTAAGGCATCAACATATCGAGCGATGCCCTTGGCTTCTCGTGGAAAGTGCTCAACCAATCGCTTGCGAAATTTCTCGAACCCCTTCGGCACACGGAAGGTGAAGTCGGGGAACACGAAGGTGTCAAATCCATCAGGGTCCATTTCACGAACGGTGACACCCTCGACCCCAGCTGCGCGCAGAATGCGCGGGACCGCGCCGTCCGGCCCACAGTCCCCGATATAATGGATGCCGACGTCGAACTCGTAACCTTTGCGTCGAAAGACCGTGGCATTTCCACCGGCGACATAGTGGCGATCCAGAACCAGCAAGGATTTGCCGAACCGCGTCAAGAGCGCCCCGGCCGTCAGCCCGCCTGTGCCGGCCTCGACAATAACAACGTCGAAGTGATCTCGATCCAGCGATCGGAATCGGTCCGGTCTGGACTGCGGAGCAACGCGTTCGTGCTCAACAGTTTCCGGAGCCGTTACACTCATGCCGTGCCCTCTCGGTTCTCCCGCGATTTATGCTCAAGCACATAGCCGAGCCACCGGTGGCGCCGCCATCGCCAGGTCTCGGGCTCCGATCTCGATGAAATACCGTGGGATCGAACGACCGGAGAACGGTAGCAAAGCCACAAAGTCGAGCCCCAGTTCATCACGACCCACACAACGCTGGTGATGAGACCTTCTCGATGAAACTGGCTGGTGACCCCCTGGAAGTACGGTGCGGAGAGAACGCCCCCTACGATTGCTCCCTCCACAACATCATCACCTTGAAAAAGATCCGATCGGTCTGCATAAGACCCATCAACGGAATCGCCGTGACATAAGGAATGACCCACAAGATCAGCCCATATCCGATCTTCTTCAGCATCATCCTTCCTTCCTGCCTAAAAAAGACTCCAGGGACATCTCACTGTTTCTGCTGCTGGCAGTGTGAAGTATTGGCGCGTTGATCCATTTGTCAGCATCATGGCTGCTGAAACCGTTCCGCGCTCAGCATAAGAAGCTCGATTTCTTCCGTAATCTCTTCTTGCCGAAGAATATTACGTTTCAATTCTAATTCTGATATTTCTTTTCCAAGCCGCTGTATCGCGCCTTCCAGATGGGATACCCGAGCACGATTCTCCGCCAAAAGGGCACTATAAAAGATCTTATGCAAGAAGGAAAACAAGTAGAGATCGATCAACTCCGCTAGAAACACAGGCGGGGGCAGATTCAGGAGCGGCGGATCCGCGAAGCGAGCTGTCTTGCCAGGAGGTACGCCGAATGGTCGGAGGGTTTGACTGGCCGCACCGTCTGTTTCTAAGGCATGTGAAACGACCATGATCGTCAAAGGTCGGGCTGACGGTTCTTGTTTTTGCAACTCATGGATGTGATCCATCACCCGAATCAATACCGACTGGACTTCTTCCGCAACGGATGCTCCATCGACGGATATCGGCACAAATCGATCGTCCGAAATCCGCGCTGTCAGCTTCTGCCCCACCGTTAAGAGGACCGGACCTTGGTCTCCCACAAGCTGCAGCCGTTCTCGAACATGTGCGAGCAACTGTTCATTGAAATCACCGCAAAACCCTCGTTCCGAACCGACCACGACATACAGTGGCCTGCCATCCTCCGTGTGCGGCAGCGCGTCGGGGTAAAATATAAGACAATCGATACCCGCCTCCTGCATGCTAGTCACCACGCGTTCCTGCGCAGACAACAGCCGAGTCAGCTTCTGTATCTCCATCAGCGCGAGGTTTTTCATGGCGCTCATGATCGCGCTGATCTCACCGAGTGAGCGGATATGATCCTCGATGTCGCGTCGTTTGCTCATGGCGTCATGTGCTGGTCGAGCCAATGACTCACAGCTTCTATCCACTCTTCTTCACGACTCTCCAGCGTGAGATCGCTCTCCTTCACATGCGCCGCCAGAAAGCCTAGCAGGGCAGGAATCGATGCCAAGGGAACTTTGTTGAAGAGACCAAGCTGGAATCCCGTCAACCAGGCCAGATGAAACTCGATAGGCATGGGAGCCAGCCTATCCTGCTTCAGCAATTCCCGCAGGATACGGCCCCGTGCAAGCTTTGCCTCCATCGACGCCTCAAGACGCGATCCGAATCGGGTGAAGACCTCCAACTCGAGAAATTGCAGATAATCCAACTTCATGCGTCCCGCCTTTTCTTTGATTCGGTGATGCTGCCCCTTCCCCCCGACACGTGACACGGATTTCGTCACATCGAGAGCGGGAAGAATGCCTGACGCAAAGAGGCGTTTATCGAGATAGATCTGTCCATCGGTAATCGAGATCAGATTCGTGGGAATATAGGCTGCAATTTCTCCCTCCTTCGTCTCGACGATCGGCAAGGCCGTCATGCTGCCGCCTCCATGCGCCGGGGCAAGACAGGTCGATCGCTCAAGCAGACGAGAGTGGAGAAAAAAGATATCGCCGGGATAGGCCTCGCGCCCTGGTGGACGGCGGAGGAGCAACGAGAGCTCCCGGTAAGCTTCTGCGTGCGTCGTCAGATCGTCGTAAACGACCAACGTGTCGTGCCCCTGCCACATCCAGGTTTCCGCCACAGCACATCCCGCAAACGGAGCCAGAAACTTGAGGCCAGGCAGCGACGTCGCCTCTGCGACAACTAGCACGGTATACATCAATGAACCGGACTGCCGAAGAATTTCGATCGTGTCAACAACGCTTGACCGCTTCTGGCCAACCAGGACATAAACACAGCGCACCCCTTGGTCCCGTTGATTGATGACTGCGTCGATGGCTAAGGAGCTTTTTCCGAGCCCATTGTCGCCGATGATCAATTGACGTTGGCCCTTGCCGATGGGAATCAGCGTATCCACGATCTTGCTTCCCGTATACAGCGGTTTATGGACGAAGTCGCGCGCTGTAATCGGCGGCGAAAGAATGTCCAGCGGACGAGAGGCTGAACAGTCCGGATGGTCCAATCCATCGAGTGGATTTCCCAAGGGGTCGATGACTCGACCAATCAGAGCCTCCCCGGTCGGGATGCCCATGCGCCGGCCGGACAGATGCGCGATCGTACCGGCAGTCAGTCGGTCGGTCTGTTCGAGCAGAATGGCGCCGACGATGTGCGCTTCCAGCTGAAACACCATGGCGCGGCTGCCATCTTCGAGATCAAGGATTTCATCCATCGCTGCCGATGGCAAACCCTCGATCCAAGCGATGCCGTCTCCGACCGACACGACAATCCCTTGTTCGGAGACCCGCAGGCTGAACCGATAGTCACGGAGCCACGCGGCCTGACTTGCCAGCACCTGATTCGATGCGATTGATTGACTAAGCATGGCGCGACGATTCGGCAAAAAAGCTCATTTCGTCTTGTACATTGGCGCGAAGGACCCAGGATCCAAAACTGATCCGTAAGCCGGCGATAAGATTCCTGTCTTCGAGAAACTCGCAGGGCACCTCGCGTCCCATCAGCGTTCGGCAGGCGTCTCCGAGGACCTTCCGGTGGGTGCTGTCGAGTGGATACCCGCTCGTAATCCTCATCGCAAGCCCTGTCGTGCCCGGCGCAGACCGGATGGCCCGAATCTTGTCCTGGGGCAGACGGGGAAGATCCTCCATCACCAGGTCGATAATCCGTCGTTCCAACTCCGCCCCCCCCAGGCGTGACAGGAGTCGACTCGCGAATGCTGCCCCTTGTGCGATGGCGGAAGTCTCGGTCTGTTGCGTGAAATCTTTCAACCGCCGTTGTTCGACCGCAGCGGCTTTTTCTCGCTCCTGATCGAGTTCTGTACGAAGCCCGTCCAGCTGCCGATTCCGTTCGGCGCTGATTTCGTCACGCAGCTTTGTGCGAGCCTTGTCTTTTTCCTGCTCCCACTCTGCGAGACGATTCTCGTATTGGCCCCGTAACGTCTCTGCATCGCTCCGCATCTGTTCTGCATCCGCCTGCGTCTTTTGAATGGCAGTCTTGCGCTGGGCGATGACTTTCAGCACGGGTTTATAGAGAAATCGGTTAAGGAGCCAGATCAGGACCAGAAAGTTGATCAGTTCGAGTATGAACGTCGTCCAATCCAGTTCCACAGGTCACCCTCCACAGTTCCCCGCGTGAGCAGCGGTAGAACGCGTGCGCCAACCATCGGTCATGGCTTCAGCATGTATTCGAGCAACGGATTTCTAAAGAGAATAATCAAGACGATCACCAGACAGTAAATCGCCAACGACTCAATCATGGCGAGGCCGATAAACAGCGCTCGGGTAATCGAGCGTTCTGCTTCAGGCTGCCTCGCCAGCGCTTCCAATGCCTGGCTGATGGCGCGCCCCATTGCCATCGCCGGAATCATGGTTCCGATCGCAATAGCCAAAGCGGCAACGACTGTCGAGGCAAGGGCAAACCAGCTGATGTCACGCATGATCACTCCTGTGCTTGAGGTTTTCTAGATTCTTGTGAGTGAATTGCACCGGCAATATAGATCAAGGCGAGCATACCGAAGATATAAGCCTGGATCAGCGCTTCGATGATGTGCAAGATCAACAATGGAATCGGCACCAAGAAACCTGCCACAAGCAGCACCAACAGTGCCGCCATTTCGAGACTCATGATGTTGCCGAACAGCCGGATGGCAAGGGCGAGGGTACGGGTGAGTTCACTCATGAGGTGGAACGGGAGCATAATCGGCATGGGAGCCAAATAGTGACGCAGATACGCTCGGATCCCCTCTGAGCGGAGGCCGAACCAGTGCACCGAAAGAAACACGATGACGGCCAGCGCCGCAGTCGTCGACAGGTCCCCGGTCGGGGCGTGAACACCGGGGATCAGACCGGACAGATTCGCCACCATGATGAACAACCAGAGCGTGGTAATGAAAGGGAGCAGCCGCGTCGTCTGTGCGGGTAGCACGGCTCGAATCGCTTCATCCGCCGCACCAAGCAACCCTTCCAATACAACTTGGACCGGCCCAGGATCGAGGCTCAGCCGCCTCGTTCCGATCCAAGCCCCCACGACGAGAACGAACATGATGCCCCATGTAGTGAGGACCGGTTCCGCTAACACGACCGGTCCAAGCTGCACCCCCGCCCCTGTCAACAGATCGGACGATCCCATCCGTTATTCCCTCACGTTCAAATAGACGCTCATGGCGCCGATACCCACACCCAGAACAATCAGGCTCAGCGTCCAGCGCATCGAATACCCGGGAACCAAACCATCCAGCCATTGACCGACATAGGCACCGACGATCACGGGGACGACAAACAACAACCCCAAGGTCCCCAGATACACGGTCTGCCTCAGCAGAGTAGGTCTGTCTTCTTCCGCTTGCTTCATGCGGCGAATCTGCTTGGTCACCTCCTCCTTCAATTGATTCTCGCTTTTCATGACGCGGCATGCTCCCCACGGCCCATTCTCCAGAGTCGCTTGAACATTTCCTCCTCCAATCGACGCAGGCTATCTTTGATACGGTGCAGCGCGGCCTCTTCCGTCACCAACTGTTCTTCGAGTGCCTGGCTGATCTGGGCATAGTCGTCGTCACGGATGTATCGCCTGGCGCTTAGGTAGAGGTTGTTGTCGGCACAATAGAGCAGGCCTCGTGGCACAGCCAGAAAATGCCAGTGGTCGTCCGTGGTCCGATAGCGGGCGAGTCCGAACGCAAGCACCGTCATCATCCGTGCATGACCGGCAAGAATCCCGAAGAGCCCTGAGTCGTCCTGCCCCACGAAGCTCGCCACCTGATCAATCCGCTCGTAATGCGTGGCGTCCTGCAGATGAAGGACAAAAGACTTCATGCTTGCGTACCTTTCATCGAGCCACGCATGTAGCAGCGATCTTCCGGCACGTCGTCGAACTCTCCGCGCAGGAAGGCCTCGCAATCGAGGAGCGTGTCGGCCAAGGGCACCGATACCCCTTGGATACCGGTCAGTTCCGCGGTGACATGGAACGGCTGAGTCAGGTACCGCTGGAGTTTCCTGGCCCGCACCACGATACGCCGGTCCGTCTCGGACAGTTCTCCGATGCCGAGCATGGTGAGGATATCTTCGAGTTCCCGATACCTCGCAAGATGCTCTCTCACTCCTTCCGCGATTCGATAGTGCCGATCTCCGAGAAAGTGACGATCCATCAGTTTGCTCGTGGATTGCAGCGGGTCCACGGCCGGATAGATGCCTTTGCTGGCCTGAGCGCGCGTCAGGATCACGAGCGTGTCCAGGTGATTCAGAATCCCGCTCACGGCTGGATCAGTCATGTCGTCGGCCGGAACGTAGACGGCTTGTACGGAGGTGATCGCACCCTTCGTGGTGGAGATAATACGCTCTTCCAATTCCGCAACTTCCGTCATTAAGGTCGGCTGGTATCCCACTGTCGCCGGCATTCGCCCAAGCAGACCGGAGATTTCACTGCCCGCCTGAATGAAGCGAAACACGTTATCCATCAAAAACAGCACGTCCTTCCGGAGCGTATCGCGAAAATATTCTGCATAGGTCACGGCAGCCAACCCTACCCGGAAGCGAACCCCAGGGGACTCATCCATCTGACCAAAGATCAGCGTCGTCTGCGGCATGACTCCGGCTTTCTGCATCTCATGCCAGAGTTCGTGCCCTTCGCGAATCCGTTCACCGACTCCAGCGAACACGGACACGCCTCGGTGCAGCGCGACAATGGCGTGCATAAACTCCGTGAGAAGTACGGTCTTTCCAATCCCGGCACCCCCGAACAATCCGGTCTTGCCTCCTCTGATGAAGGGAAAGAGCAGATCCATCACCTTGATGCCGGTTTCCAGAATCCCACTCACCGGTTTCGTTTCGTGGAGCGGCGCCGGTTTGGCCAGAATGTTGCGGAACTCACGGGTCGCGAGAGGCGGTCCCTCGTCCAAGGGTTCCCCAAAAACGTTCAAGACCCGACCGAGGCAATCGGGAGCCACGGGAACCTGCACGGGCGCTCCCGTATCGAACACGGGCATACCACGACGCAGTCCGCTTGTTCGATGCAAGGTGATGGCGCGTACGTGGCGCTCGTCGAGATGTTGATAGACCTCGAAAATGTATGTCTCATGGTCCATCGCCGAGCACAATGCTTGGTGCAGGGGAGGAAGTCGATCGCACGAGATGTCGACGACAGGGCCACGCACTTTGGCGATGACTCCAATCGCGTCATGATCGTCGTGATTAATTTCTTCTGGTCTCAATCCCACCTTACACTCACAATTTGTGAAACCTATTCGCTGCAAATACGGTCCTTACCGGTATTGTCTCCGGAACCGCCACAGACCGAAGCCGAACAGTGAGCCGCCCAAGGCCAGCATGGATAGGATCGACGGCCAGAGGATGTCGAGCCCCACACCTTTCAGCTGAATGCCGTAGCTGATGGTGACGAAATGATAGAGCGGCGACAGCTGCATGAGATCGCGCAGGAAAACGGGCATGGCTTCCGGTGGCGTCCAGGTGCCGGACAAGTTGATCATCGGGGCGACGACCAGAATCGTCATCAGACTGACCTGCGCTTGATTCGTCGCGATCGTTGCGGCAACAAGACCAAGTCCCGCCGTGGTAAAGACATACAGAGTGGTCATCGTAACATAGAGCGCCAAGCTGCCCCTCATGGGCACATCGAAGATTCCGTGCAAGATGCCGAACAGACTCATGGCCGTGCCGGCAAGAATGACCAGTGTCATCGCGACCACTTTCGGAAACATGATCTGGAAAGGCGTCAACGGCGACACGAGTAACTGTTCCACTGTCCCGCGCTCTCGTTCGCGGACCAATGCCGCAGCCGGTAGCAAGACCGAGAAGATTGTGGTGATCGTGAGGACTTCAGAAATCGACATGAACCAGGATTCGTCCTGATTTGGGTTGTACCAAATTCGATGATCGCTCCGGACGACCGGCAGCGAGGCGTCCCCGTTCGTGGACACCCCCATTCGCCGGAGGGAAGATTCGAGGCCGAACTCCCCGACGATTCTCGCGCCGTAACTGGCAGCCGACAGGCCCTGAGGTGAATGGGTGGCGGCCACCTGCATCTGAACCGCCGTCGCTTCTCCGCTCGCCAGAGACTCTTGAAAGCGCGGTGGGATGTTCAACAGCACAACCGCATCGCCGAAATCCAACCGTCGGATGCCTTCGTTCGGATGGGCGACCTCACCGTCAAATCGAAAGTACGGCATGTGGAATCTATGGATGAGTTCGCGGGATGCCGCGCTATGGTCCGAGTCGTGGACCACCAGTCCCGCGTTCACCAGTTGCATACTGGTGCCGCTGCCGGCGAGATAGACATCCATGATAAAGGCCCAGACAAAGAACCCGATGAGCGCCTTGTCGCGGAAAAGCTGGTGCAGTTCTTTCACGATCATCACGGAAATCCGTCGCCACCAGGCCGCCTGCAACAGTGGCGAGCGAGCAGCATGGATCATATGGCAGGCCTCTTGCGGAACAGCCAGTAGCCGATACTCAGTAGTGAAGTGGCATACACGGCGAGGACGGAGACGTCCGGCCACAAGACCTCAATCCCCACTCCTTTGAGAAACGTTCCGTGCACGATGTTGGTGAAGTACATCGCGGGGAAGAGATGCGCGATCACTTTGGTCTCAGGACCGAGGGCTGAGACCGGCACCAACAACCCGCCATAGAGAATGGTCGGTACGATGCTCAACACGACCGTGATGACCGCGGCAGCTTGTTGGGTGCTGACCAGCAGACTGACAATCAATCCCTGCCCGGTTGTGATGAAGACAAACAGCAATGCGGTCGCGTAGAAAAACAGACCGTTCCCCTTGAAGGGTGCGCCGAAGAGATAGACCGCCATGGCCCACAGGACCAGGATATTGAAGGCTGAAATCGCGACATAGGGAGCCAGCTTGCCGACGAGAAACTCCAGCCGTGTGACCGTGGAACTAAAGATGTTGTAGATCGAGCCCCGCTCCTTTTCCCGAACCACTCCGAGCGCAGTCAGCAACGGGGGGGCTAGCGTCAAGACAAACATCACAAGCGCGGGCGCGATCGTCCAGGCACTCTTCACTTCCTGATTGTAGAGGTACCGGACCTCCAGCTTGACCGGCTGAATGAGCGTTTGTGCCCGTTCATGAGAAAGACCTTTGACGCGGGCAACATATTCCACAATACGCTCGCCGCTGAAAGCCGTATTGATCGCGATGATGTAGCCTTTCGTGATGTCGCTCCTGAGAGGAAACGTCCCGTCGACCAACGTCTGCACACCGACCGACTGCCCAGCTATCAGTCGTTCTTGGAATTTCTCGGGAATAATGATCGCTGCACGGATCTTGCTGGCCGCCAGCAACCCATCGGCCTCACCCTCCCTCTGCAACATTCCGTTGAAGTGGAAATACCGCGATTGCTGAAAGCGATAGAGATAATCGCGGCTGAGGGCGCTCTGATCTCGGTCCAGCACCACATAGGGAATGCTTTCCACGTCCAGAACCATGCCGTACCCAAACACCAGCATCCAGAGGATCGGAATCAGGAACGCCAGTGACAAGAACATCCGGTCTCGAACAGTTTCTCGCCACTCTTTGGACGCCACGGCTGCGACACGGCGAACATTCATGCTGCCGCTCCTTTCACCGTCGCTTGTTCCTGCCGTTCCAACACCATCACTCGGTACACGAACACGTCCTCAAGGCTGAGGGGACGGATCAGCACGTCTTGGACCTGTACGCCGTCGGATGACAGGGCCATGCGAAGCCGCGCTTCATCCTGAGGAGGATCGAGCGAAAGCAAGTGGATTTTCGTTCCAAAAAGCGCGGCACCGGAAAATCCTGCCTGCGTCGCTCGACGCAGAGCCGGTCCCGGTTGATCCGTCGCCACTTCGAGGAGTTGTCCGGCGTCTTTCTCAACCTGGCGCTTCATATCTTCCGGAGACCCTTCCGCCACGATCCGGCCTGCATACATCAGCGCGAGGTGGTCGCAATGTTCAGCTTCGCTCATATAGTGGGTGGTCACGAGGATCGCGACCCCTTCTTCCCGCGCCAGCCTCGATAGGATGTCCCAGAAATGCCGTCGGCCGATCGGATCGACGCCGGAGGTTGGCTCGTCCAGAAACAGTACACGTGGTCGATGGACGAGGGCGCAGCCGAGCGCCAACCTCTGCCGGACTCCCATCGGTAGTCGGCTCGTCAAGCTCGACTCGTATCCCTTCAAACCGGCCATCGACACGATCCATTTGAGCCGCTGGTCCGTTGCGTTCGCGTCCAGTCCGTAGATCCCGGCAAACAGCCGGATGTTTTCGACGACCGTCAGATCGAGATAGAGAGAGAACGCTTGCGACATATAACCGATTCGTTCCTTGATGGTACTGCCCGCGGTCTTCATGTCTGCCCCCGCCACCCAGCCTTCCCCCCCGGTCGGCGGCATGATGCCATTCAACATCTTGATGACGGTCGTCTTGCCCGCACCGTTGGCCCCGAGCAGGCCGAAGATCTCACCTTGCTTGACCTGAAAGCTGACACGGTCCACCGCACGAAAGGTTCCGAAATCGCGGATGAGGCCCTTCGCCTCGATCGCTAACGAGTCATTCGACGTCAGAAATGCGGTAGGCGGCATCTCGATGGCTGCTGGCTCTTCACCCTGGCGAAGCAACAGGGCGACAAAGACATCTTCCAGCTCCGGCTCATCGACTCGCAGGTGCTCGGGCTTGATAGCACCAAGACTCGAGGTGATCGATTGCATCGCGGCGGCATGAATGGGCTCCTCCGTGAAGACGCGAAGGAGGGAACCCAGCGCCTCAACCTGCTTATATTGGGTCTTGAGCCGGGCAATCGCTTCCAATTGGGGTGTGGCTTCAAACGTCACCATTGAGCCAGGGGCCAGTATTTGAACTTCCGCCGGCGTTCCCGATGCCAACACCTTGCCGTTCGACAGAAACGACAGCCGATGAAACCGTGAGGCCTCGTCCATGTACGCCGTGGAGACCAACGCGGTCATTCCTTTCTCCTGCAGCAACTCGGCGAGAATGGCCCAAAACTCCCGACGTGACACAGGATCGACACCGGTCGTTGGTTCATCCAGGATCGCCAGCTCCGGCTCGTGGATAAGGGTGCAGATCAACCCCAGCTTTTGCTTCATCCCTCCGGACAAATTCTTCATGGCTCGATCGCGGAACTTGTCGAGTCTCGTCATGGCCAGCAGCCTGGTCTTTCGCTCAATGAGATCACGCTCCGGCACCAATCTGAGTCGCGCAAAGAAGTCGATGTTCTCTTCGACAGAGAGGTCGGGGTACAAATTCAGCCCCAACCCTTGCGGCAGGAACCCGATTCGCTCCTTCACTCGCTCCGCCGCTCGTTCCGAATCGACCAGCGTTCCGAAGACCTCGACCGTTCCTTCGTCATAAGTCAGCACACCGGCAATCGCTTTCATCAGGCTGCTCTTGCCGGCCCCGTCCGGACCGATCAGGCCGTAAATCTCACCTTTGCGGATTTCGAGATCGACACCTTGCACAGCCACGTGCTTCTTGTAGCGCTTGATGACGCCAACGACCCGGACGATGGGGTCAAAGTGCTGAGATCCGAGTGCTGAATGCCGAGATGCGGATGAATCCATGCTGTCTCGCGTACCGTCTATTCCCTGTTCACCTACCCTCTCACCCCTTACCCCTTACATTGCACCTTTTACCTTTCACCACTCACATCTTCGGCTTCACCCACGCCACATCTTCCTTCCAGCGCACAATCGCATCAGCCGGCAATCCTGGCGTCAGGCGGTGATCCGGGTTCGCAGCCAAGTAGAGCTTGACTGCGTAGATCAACTTCACCCGTTCATCTGGCGTCTGCACTTCTTTTGGAGTGAACTCGGCCTTAGAGGCGATGTAGCGCACGGTCGCGTCGAACGGCTGATCCGGAAAGGCATCGGTAAAGATGCGAGCCGGGAGATTGAGTCGTAATTTGCCTATCTGCACCTCCGGGACATAAACTTTGAGATACAGACGATCGAGATCGACCAGTTCCAACAGCGGCGCTCCCGCTGCAATCACTTCGCCGGTATCGACCATTCTTGTCGTGACTGTTCCGTTCGTCGGAGCCGTGATCGTCAGGTCTTTCAGCACGCTTTCGACTTCATCGAGGACTGCATAGGCCTGATCACGCTGACTCTCCAACGCAGAGACGTCGGATTCTTTAACACGGATCCGCTTCCATCCTAACTCGGCTTGCGCTAATTCCTTGCCCGCTTTGATCAACGCGGACCGTGACGAGGCAATGTCTTTCTGCGCAACCTCCCATCGCATGGTGGCTTGATCCCGCTGCTGGATCGAGGCCTCATCTTTCTCCGCGAGATCCCGGAAGCGTTGGGCATCGCTGCGCGCCTCTCGTTCCACAGAAAGGGCCTTGTCCACTGTGTCCTTTGCTCTAGCCACCTGTGCCTCAGCCCGTTCAATCGCAAGCGGCACATCCAGGTTCAAGATGGCCAAGGTCGTATGGGCCGCCTGCACCTGTGCTTCCAACGCCTCGGCTGCATGCTTTGCCTGCTGAACGCGAGCCGCGGTCTGGCTATCATCCAGTCGAATGAGCACCTGGCCTTGTGTCACCGTCGCTCCTTCCCTGACGAGCAATTCCTGGACGCGCCCAGGAAACTTGCTCGCGATGGTGACGTGATCGCCCTCGATACGACCATTCGCTTGAATCAAGCCGTCAGGGAGTCCTTGGTTCAAGACCCACCGGTCGAGCGCAACGTAGCCGCTTCCGGCCAGGGCGACGGCCAGGGCGGCGAGGAGGATCGGTTTTCGTAGAGTCGTCATCGATCGCACTCAACCTAGAACAGCTTCTCAATCTCACCCTTGGCCCGAGCCAGATTGATGCGCGAAGCATTGAAGCGGAACAGCGCTTCGATCTGATTGTCACGCGCCCGCGCCACGGAGGTCTGTGCGTTCGTCACTTCGATATTGGTCGTCAGGCCGGCAGCAAACCGATCTTTCGCAAAGGTCAATTCTTTCAATGCCAATTCCATCCCCTTCGCAGCCACGCCGACCTGTTGCGTGGATGACTCCAGCGTCAACAGGGCGTTCCGCACTTCCAAGGTGACTTGATCCGAGACATCCTTCATGCGGATCGATTCTTGGCGAACCCGGCTGCGGTTTTCGGAGATCCGGCTTTCCCGCTGGCCGCCATCGAAAATCGGGACCGAAAGCGTCAAACCGATCGACCGCGTGGCCAAGGCATCCTCCGGCTTTAAGCCGATCCACCCATAATCTCCGTTTAACGAGAGAGAGGGTATCCGCTCGCTGGTCACCGAACTGAGGCTCAGCGACGCCAGCCGCTGGCGATTCTCTTGAGCCCTCAACTCCAACCGCTGTTCGCGTGCCGCCATGAGAGCCTGTTCGGGGGCTTGAGCCTCGACCGGTACAAACTTGAGTTCATCGGTCAGGGTCAACCGCACGTCGAAGGCAATCCCCAATGCGCGGATCAGATTGAGTCGCGCACTCTCCTGTTCATTCTGCGAGACGAGCAACCGTTGTGTGTTGTTCTCCAATTGAACTTCCTGGCGCGTGACATCCAACCCCGTCGCCACTCCTGCCGCCTTCCGATCTTTCGCCAATTTCAGTAATTGCCTGCTGAGCTCGTTATCCGCCTCCCGTGCCTTGACCGCTTCGTCCGCCCGCAATGCCTCGATGTACAACAGCCCTACGGTTGCCATGACGTCGCGCTTCGTCACTTCCGCTTCCAGATCCGCAACATCGACGCCCGATTTCGCCGCCCGCCATCGCTGAATGAGGCTGAGGCTGAAAATGTTCTGCACCAACGTGGCGCGCGCGTCATAGACTTCGAACGGGTCGGTGACGCTGCGAGTGAGGCCGAGGCCGGCAAGCCGGTCAGAAGGAAGCCCGAAGGCAGCGAGGTTGACGGTTTGGTTTCTGCCGTTGAGGTAACCACCGACATTGGGCAATAAAGCTCCCAAGCTCGTATTGGCCTGAGACTGCGCCGCGGCGATGCGTTCCTTCAGCAACCGTACGTTGACGTTGTTGTCGACCGCGGCCTGAATGGCACCACGCAAGCTGAGCTTGAGTTCAGGAGGGTTGGTCTCTCGTTCATCCGCCGCAACGGCCCATGGGGACACCCCACAGAACACTACCGTCATGGCGACAGACACGACACATGCATTTATCAAACATGGTCGCCGTATGGTCGGTAGGAATAACATGATGGTTCATCCGATAGTGGCATAACCGAATTCAAAATGACCCACTACCGAATCTTTTAGGGCTAGAGTGCAAGGAGGGAGCCGAGGAGTGGATTTGCGACTATCGTGACTTTACATTTGCAGAATCACAACTTACAGCAGTTCCATCACGCAGAGAACGGACTGAACTTCGGGGAGAGTTGCTACAGCAGCAGGAATGCCCCTGTAGCAGAAGGCGACATAGGAGGTTACTTCTAGCTCTGATACGAATCGTCTATACCAGCACCGCAGTCAAGGCATCGAACCTTGCCTGTTGCTTTGCTGCCTCAGGTCAGTCTACTAGCGATCAGCCGGTAGAGTGGAGTTGATGCGTATGGATCAGAAGCTTCTGTCGATTGCGCACACCAACCTTGTCGAAAATGTTCGTCAGATGATGACGAACCGTACTATCAGCAATACACAGCCGGTAGGCGATCTCTTTGTTCGAAAGGCCCTGACCGACCAATCGGATCACCTCTCGTTCGCGCTCGGACACTGTGCCGGCCCACGCAGGTGGCAGTGGTTCTGAATCGACTTGCCGCGTAAAGGTCTTCCTCAGATCCCCCTCCCCCGCCACCTCATTGCGTTCGGCCTGGCCGCCGTTCTTCTCGGGGGGATACAGCGCCTCGATCGTGACCAGCACGACCCCGGGAGGCTGGACCTTGAGGACCACGCCATCGACGCCGCATGCAAAGGCTTCTTGCAACCGTTCTCGGTCTTCGCCCCCGCTCAACAGCACGATCTTGCCGTTCGGTGCCGACTCCCGAATCTTTTTAATGGTGTCGACGGCGTTTCGATTGGTCTCCAGATCAAAGATGAACAAGTCTGGTCGTCGCTCTGCGAGCAATAACTCCGGGCTCATGCGCTGATGCATCTGCACGACGTAGCCGGTCTTTCCGTTCCCCAAAATCGTCTGCAAGCCGAGGCACACGAGACAGTCACTGCTGACGATTGCGATGACGAGCGAGGGCTCAAGGGAGCCTCCCCTATCATGGGGTTTCCCTCGTGGCCACGGGTCACTGAGTCGGGATGGGGTGAGGGATTCAGAGTCCCCCCTCGCCAGCTTCATCATCGAAGGCCTTGATAGGGATCGTCAAAGATTGCTTGGCATTCGAGGCACCGCACCTTGCCGCTTCGCTTCTTACCCCTGGTTAAAACATCATCAATCGCCCGACTATGGGTGCAAGGATTTGTCGGGGTCGTTCTGCTCGCTGGTTGAACTGTTACGGGTTCCGTGACGAGTTCCATGGTGTCCTCCGTCAAGTGTGCGGTCACCGCATCCGTCTCTGCAACATGATTGTCTTTCTCCATAGATCCTCCGGCCAAGGTGGCTATGTTCTGCTCGTGTTTGACTCTTGGTGTATCAGCGGCCAAAGCAACCATGGACGCAGCCGCCTGCCCCCCTCCTTCATCCTTCGAGAGCCTCAGGATGAACAGCGTGGTCATTGGCCAAGCTTACGATCATCCACTCTTTCTCCGGCTTGTTAGGCCTGCACCCAGTAATTCCTACTGGCATCCAACGTCAGACATACCTGACCGCTTCGGGTCAAATAGTCGATCGCCAGAAAGACTTGGTCCGTCGTCAGGTCAGAACAGAGTCCCTCAACCGATTCGAGAGGACAACGCGTCCCCCGTTGCCGGAGCGCGGTCAGGACCCGATCGATGTGGGTTTGATCAATAGTGATGGACATGGTCATACGCCGACTTCTTCTAATGTCGGGTGCGAATCTAGCGCAACGACGTAGCCGTAAGAACTAGGCGTTCGCACTGATTGCCGTGGGGAAAGTTACCTGGCATGCAGTGTCATTGGACGGATTCTCTTCATGGCTGTCGTGGGTGGTATCAACAGGTCTGGTAAGCCACTCATCCGTTGAGGTGACTCAGGGGAATGAACCGCTTTGGGGAGAGAGCGCAACGATTAGGGTTGGTCGCCTGCGAGGCCCTGCGTGATGGCGTACCGCATCAACTCTGCCGTGGTGTGGATGTCCAGTTGCTGCATCAGACAGGTCTTATGGAATTGGACGGTCTTCACGGATAGGTTCAAAAGAGTGGCAATCTCCTTGGTGCCTTTTCCTTCTCCGATAAGTTGCAATATTTCACGCTGTCGAGCCGTCAATTCGTCCATCCCGCCCTTGATGGTCGGTGTCTCTACCGACTTCAGTGCTTGGTCGATCACTGGCTTCGCGATCGAGGGAGTCAGATAATGTTTCCCCTGCATCAGCGCGATGATCGCCTGGGGCAACTCGGACGCGGCGGACTGTTTCAGCAGAAACCCGTGCGCGCCGACTTTAAACACTTCCGTCGCATAGCGAGGGCTCGCGTGCATCGTCAGAAAGAGGAGCTTTGTCTCGGGCAGCGTTTTCCTGAGGTGCCGAGCAGCCTCCAAGCCGTTCAAGAGCGGCATGGAGATATCGAGAAGGATGAGCTCCGGTTTAAGCCGTTCAGCTGCCTCGAGTAAGGCCCGGCCGTCCTCCACGGTCCCCACGACTTCACACTGATCCTCAATCAGCTTGCGCACCCCGGCCAGGAAGATGGAATGGTCGTCGGCCATCAATACACGCGGCCTACTTGTTTGACTCATGCTTGAGCTCCTCCATTCGGTGAAACCTCGCACTGGCCAAGTGGCACCCACGCATGAATCTCCGTCCCGTCACCTGGGTTGGTCTTGAGGCGGAACGTGCCCTGCAGCGCCCCCACCCGTTCTTCCATGCTGATGAGACCGAGCCCCTTACGTCCATTGGACAGCTGCTGCATAAAGTCAAACCCTCGTCCGTCGTCATGGACACAAAGACCGACGCCCCGCTTCGTGCCTAAGAGCCTGATCACGACATAAGTCGCGTTGGCATGCTTGCGCACGTTCTGGAGGCTTTCCTGCAAGACCCGGTAGAGACACGTCGCTCGGTCAAGGGAGAAGGCGGTCGGCAGGTTGCGCACCTGGACTTTCGTCTTCAGCCCCGTCCTCGCCTCAAACTCCTCCACATACTCTTGGACTGCCGCTTCCAGACCGACGTGTTCCAGCAGTGACGGGTGCAGCTGATGCGCCAGTCGTTGGAGATCCGTGGTGATCTGCTCCGCCATTTTGCCGGCCTGGTGAACATGAGCGAGCAAGGATGCCTCGGATCCAGGCGCCACTGAGTGGATGCCCTGCAGATCGATCGCCACCGTGGCAATCCGTTGCGTGATATCGTCGTGCAGTTCACAGGCGAGTCGCCGCCATTCTGTCTCCTGAGCCATGAGCAGCTTCGCTGTCAGCTCTTCCAACTTCGCCTGAGACCTTTCCAACTCCCGCTGCTTCACGTGAAGAGTCTCCTCCACGCATTTGCGGACGGAGATATCCACGTGGGAGAGTACGGCACCCTGGGATTCCACCAATGGCGACACGCGGAGGAGAAACCAGCGCTTTTCATCAGGCGAATGACAGGGATACTCCGCGCTAAATGCCTCCTGTCTCCCGGCCAGCACCGCTTCGATACCGGAGAGGATCGGGAGCACCGTGGTATCGCCATCGGCAATAGCCCGGCGGCACACCGCGAGATAGTTGTCCCCTACTGCCCCGATGGTCCGGGACGGATCGGAATTCGCCTGAGCGAATTTCTTCCACGGTTCATTCGTCCGGATGATGACCCCATCCCGATCCAACACACAGACATGGGCCGAGAGCGAGTCCAACACCTCTCGGGTAAAGGCTTCACTCGACTGGAGCAACTGCTCATCCCGCTTGCGCTGACTGATGTCCACACCCAGCCCACCGATATACCGCTTCCCGGACTCGTCGCGAAACACAAACTTACTGTTCAACCACCACGAGACCGTTCCATTAGGTGCGATAACCTGTTCCACCATTTCCCGCGTGCGGCCATCGGCCAGCACTGTGAGGTCATTGCGGCGGAGTTCTTCAGCAATCGCTCTCGGCCACACATCAAAGTCCGTTTTCCCCTTCCAGTCTGAAAGGCGCACGCCGAATCGTTTCTCATAGTTCGCGCTCAAGAATACGTGTCGACCATCCTCGTCTTTCAACCAGGCGATGATCGCGCTGTTTTCCAGGAAGGCCCGCAGTCGCTCCTCGCTTTCGCGCAGCGCGACCATACGCTCAGCGACGCGTTGCTCAAGCGTCTCATTGAGCTGGCGCAGCGCCTCTTCGGCTCGCACGATATTGTCGACGTTCGTCACCGATCCGACCCAGCGTCTCACCGTCTCGTGGTCGTCGCGCACGGGCAACGCTCTCGCAATCACCCAGGCATAGCTCCCATCCACCCGATGCAATCGCTGCTTCGCTTCGAAGGGCACGCCATGCTCCATGCAGTGGAGCCATTGATCCAGATTGGCCGCCCGGTCGTCGGGATGAAGGGCATCGGCCCAGCCGTGCCCGGCGACTTGTTCGGGTGTTTGCCCGGTGAACCGGCACCAGCCCTCACTCGTCCAAATGTTCCAACCAGCCGCGTCCGTTTCGAAGAGAAAACTCGGCACGGCATCCGCCATCGTGTGGAAGCGCTCCTCGCTCTCGCGCAGCCTGTCTTGCGCCCACTTGCGTTCGGTGATGTCATTGCCGACGGTAATCAGGCACTGTGTTCCGCTAAGCTCGACCAGGTCCGAAGATACTAGGATATGTCGAAGATCCCCGGATTTGGCCTTGAAGCTTAACTCAAGATTGCGCACCGGTTCGCCGTCTTTTAGTTGCTCGATGACTCGAACTCGATCCTCTGGTGTCGGCCAAATCCCTAACATTAATGTGGTATTCCCAATCACTTCTTCACGGCGGTAGCCGAACAACTGCAGACAGGCATCATTCACCTCGATACAACGACCCGTGGCCACTTCCGTGATCCCGATGGGATGAGGACTTGCCTGGAAGGCTTTGGCAAATCGTTCCTCACTCTCCCGAAAGGCCCTCTCTGCCTGCTTGCGCTCGGTGATGTCCTGTACGACAGCGATATGTTGAGTCGGCATCTCACCGGCCTGCCACAAAGGCGCCACATTCAGGCTCACCCATACGATGGATCCGTCCTTCTTCACGTATCGCTTTTCCATTGTGAAGACGGAAAGCTCGCCGTTCCTAAGGCGTTCCATGGAGGCAAGGTCTTCCGCGAGATCATCGGGGTGGGTGATGTGCATAAACGTCGTCGCCAGCATTTCGTCTTCGGTCAGACCAACGATCTCACAGTACTTCCGATTGACCCGCAGAAATTGCCCTGTTCGCGAATCAATTTGAGCCACCCCTACTCCGGCTTCTTGAAAAATCGTCCGGTAGTGCAACTCAGCTGTGGCCAGCGCCGACTCGGCCTGCTTGCGCTCGGTGATGTCGAGATTTACTCCGACCATGCGAATCGCCCGGCCGGCTGCATCTCGCAGCGTCGTCGCCTTCTCATGGATCCAGCGAATCGTTCCATCGGGACGGATAATGCGGTGATCGAACGCATAGGAAACGTCGGGATGCTCCAACGAACGTCGCACGATTCGTTCGGCCTCCTCCACATCGTCCGGATGCACCAGCCGCCGCCAGTGCTCGTAGGTCCCTTCGAACCCGCCGACGCGAAGCCCCCAGATCCGCTCCGTCTCTGCCGACCAGACGACTGTTCCTGCTGGAATGTCCCAATCGAATGTCCCGAAATTGTCGGCCGACATCGCCAACCGCAAGCGCTCCTCGCTCACATCTCTAGCCCGTTGCGTCTCCGCGATCTTCCGTGTCGATTCTTTGTGGACGATCAGGAGCCACGCGATGGCGAAGAGCAGTGCTGTGGCCAAAACTCGATTGGCAAGAGCTTCCGGCGTCAACTCGCCAGGCGAGAGGGGTACTCCCATCCAGGTGAACAGTACTGCGACGCCGAACACCAGGACGGTGCTCCGTCGGCCCGGCAACATCCAGGTGAGCAGGATCGGCAGCACATAGAGCATCGGTACCGCATGGCCCAGCGGCGTCAGCCAATCGACAGCAAATGCTGCTGCTGCTGCTGCTGCTGCTGCTGCTGCAATGATCCAGCCGCCTGCCGCAGAGTTCACAGGCTCAGTTCCTCATCGGACAATGATCCGACTGCGAGACAGTGATGACCGCTGCTCCTCTATGCCTGCCTGGGCATTTGCCTCGGAATTGAACCCATCGCACCTTAGGCAAGGTACTAGAGCCAATTACCCGCAGATTCCCAAGAAAACACCTGTTCTGGTCGTAAGGCCGATTGATTCTAGGTCTCTAGCTGAAGATCTGGCAAGGGCAAGGTACCTCCCATCAGACCTGGACGGCCAACCAGGCAAATTATCCTCGGCAAACCAGGCAAATGCCTAGGCGCCTTCCGGCTGCATGGAGATCAGGGGAGGTCAAGGTCGAGTCAGGGATGGCCGATCGTTTTTGCCGATAAGCCGTAACGTAAGCCTCAACCTTTCTTACAGCACCTTTACCTCGCCCTGTCCTGTCGCCTCTTGCACCAGATTGCCTGATCAGGTGTTGCCAATATCCTCATGGTCATCTTGCTCGTCTTTGTCATTGCTCTGAATGCGGCGGCGATAACCTTCTGTTCTTCCTTCGGTATTCGTCTTTTCGTGGG
>WBZN01000735.1_pt1 | contig 22276 bp, 24 predicted proteins | sample 5204281 | NCBI WGS metagenome assembly WBZN01 (sample SAMN12344347, study PRJNA552823) | activated sludge metagenome | biome: Activated sludge suspended growth; feature: Nitrification reactor; material: Wastewater; isolation source: activated sludge from nitrification reactor of wastewater... | reverse complement strand
TCTAATGCATAAATAGTCGGTGTAACCGGCGTTCTTTTTATGACCGAATACCTTATGCCTATAAAAGAAGCAAAAATAGATGCTCCAAAAGAAGGAGATGTAAAATTTTGGTTAAATAAAATAGCTCCATTATTTGTAGAAGTACCTGGATAAACTCCTATATCATAAGTAGTTTCATAATAATACTGACAGGCTTTTAAGGTATCCGAAAGACTTTTTATAGATGGCCTTGTCGCAATTTTACTAGGAATCAAAGAAACAGAATTAATAGTGATTTGCGTGGATGTACTAATATAAGCAAACGTAACAACCATCGCAAAATATTGCGTATCGGTAATTTGTGCGCTATCGGTTAATTCCCATCCGGTAAAGGCTATATCATTTTCATCGCTATTAATATTTGCATTACTGGTGACAACGGGTAACGTAGCCGTCGCTGTATTTAAACCACTTCGAGGGATCTCAGTCCATCCGGCCGCTGTTAATGTAAATGTGCCACCCGCATTAATAGTTCCTATAGAAGTAGGAATAATAGGAATGGTTGAACTAGAAGGAGCGCGATATAAATAAACGCGCATCGTAACGGCATTCGATAGACTGGTCACATATCCGAAAACATTTACGGAAAGTGGCGTTCCTAATATTTTTTTAGCATCAGCACCCGATAAATATTGCATGATATAAAATGCATCATTGCTTCCTGCAGTATTAAAATGTAGTCCTTTTGTAACGGCATCTTGAGAAAACGCTACATTTCCAGAGATGCCCGTCAATGCTATCGTTTGGTCACAAATATAAGCAAGTGTATTTGTTATATTGCCTGAAGCAGAAAATTGAAAAGGATTAACCGTAAAATCCCATGCTTGCATAATGCTATCTGACGTACGCTTATTTAAATTAGGGATATAATAATCACCCATAAACGCTTGTTCGCGATTAGACGAATTCAACTCAAACGGAATAAGATTGCCACCCGCTTGATTTAAGGTAGGAACCACCTGAACGCTACTCATTCTCACATGAGAATTGGCTAAAAATGCGATATAGATATCAATATAACCCGCATTTCCTGTGTCGGTATTCGTTGATAAAGGAATAGCGCTACTTGTAACACCACTTAAAAGCTTATAACCCGAATTATCAATTGTACCTTGTAGAATAGAGACTGGTGTGCCGCCGCTTGATTCCACGTAGAACATTTCTATGCCACTTGTTCCCGCTAATTGATTAATAGCAATCAAACTTCCCGCTAAAAAAATGGATTGAGTTGCAGTGCTTGCCCATAATCCAGAATTTTTACTAAATCGTTGCCTTAAATGACAGCTCGTAATACCACTGGATAATGTGATATCTAAAACATAAGGAGGACTGGTAATAATTTTATCGTTACCGGGTGTAGCGATTTGTTGGACGGTGACCGATCCTGTTCCGCTGATCACAAAATCCCAATTGGGCGCAAAAGAAAATACCTGATTGGAGGCACCCGTTACACTATAAACGGTCGGTGCATTGCTGTTTAAAAAAGTTTGTGTAAATTGCGCGTTCGATATTTGATTAGATATTGAGAAATCATTTTGTGTAGGATTATCGGCAGCCGTAAGATTGGGCCATGCTTCAATCGTTTCTTGCATGACACCATTGCTATCAGAAACAACGCCATAATAAAGATCGAGATTACCGTCACTGTCATAAGGATAATAATAAATAATAACATTATTGCCATTGCCATCTTGGGGTTGACCCACTGCGCTTAAAGGCACAGGATTTGGCAAAGGGACATATCCATAATTGGGAGGAGCACCAATTAATTGATAAACCGTCTTTGGTGTATTTCTAGCCACATCTCGCTTAAATGATATAGACCCTCCGGCTAATGGCAATCCACTATTTTTATCTACAAAATAGGGTGACAAATCACTGGTTACAAAATATCGTTCATCTAATGCCATTTTTAAATCCTTTTAAAATTTATTTCCTTATTGAGCTATGGCTTGCCCACCCGCTTTGCCAAGAAGATTATAAAATGATCCTATCAACTTATCTTTTTGGGTTATTTTATTTAAGTTATGCAATGAGGTCGCCCATTTAGGGTTAGTAATCAACTCAACTGCTGCCGTATCATATTTACCGCCCGATAATATTTCGCGTAACTGTTGCATAGCGGCTTGCATGCTACTGCGTTCTTTTGACATGCTACTTCTAGCTAATGCTTCTGCGGTTTTAGCCGTTGGAATATTAATCAATCGACCAAATATCAATTTCATATCTTCTAATTGTTGCTGGGCCGTCTTCATTCCCTTAATTTGTTCGGGACTTGTAGAAGTAGCTTCTAATCGTTTAAATCTATCTTGAAGCTCTCTATAATCTCTCTTATTGGATAAAAGCGTTTTAAAAAGATTCGTACCTGTTTCATCTTTTTTATTAAATAAATCTTCAATTTCTCGACGAACAATGCCACGTTCGGCTAATTGACGTCCTTCTTTATATTCTGGAGAAATAGTATCTAACGTTTTCAATAAATCATTTTTTGTTTCTTTTATAATATTTCCTTCTTTTCTGGGTGCTTTCTCAATCATATCATCCATAGCTTCTTTTATTTGATTAAGATATTGAAAGCTATTTTCAGAAACTCCTTTCAATTTTTCTTTATAAGCAGGCTCTCGTCTTACATGTTCCAAAGCCGTTTTAAATATTTCATTATCTTTAAATTGATTTAATAAAGAATTTGGTACCTCTTTTGATTCAGCTATTTTATATAATTCATTTTTTCTTTTTTCCAATTCTTTTGGAAAAATATTGCTAAATAAATTTTCAATCGCATTTTCTTCACTAACCGCTCTTTCTTTTCCTTTTTGATAAAGTAATTGAGCACCTTTTTCTGTCTTACCCAATCTTCCTTGCACACCTCCAGTAAATGGATTTGCAGACGCTTCGGCAGGCGTAATATACGTTAATCCTAAACGGTTAGCAGCATCTAATGCTTCTTGGTAAGGTGTCCCTTCAACACCTTTTAATACATCTCTTGCCACACGCGTAGCCGTATTTCCACCTTTACCACCTAAAGAAGCGCCTAAAACAGCCGCTATATCTGCCGCAGGTTCCGGAGCACCAACTGATTTAGCGCCATAATAACCAAGACCACCCGCACTTAGACCGCCTAATATGCGTCCTACATTGCGAACCATAGGATTACCAGATTTTATGGCTTCGGATAATGCGGAAAATGGCGCCGCAATTCCACCGGCCTCAAGGGCTGCTTCTCCTTGATTTTCAGGTGATTGACTAGCGGCAATTGCACCTTGCGTGACGGCGTTTCCTAATGCGGTTTTTAAATATTTACCCCACGCAGGAAGTTTCATTAATGCATTTGATACCCAAGGGATTTCGGTTTCAGGGGCTAATAATGCGGGTGCCATTTCACCTGCAAATTGGCCAATTACATCACCCATATTTTTTTCTTTAGGAAGGCCTAATATTTCTGAAAAATCTGCGGATTCTTGCTTTGGAAGATTGCCACCTAATTTATTAATTAATCCAATCGCAAGATTGCCAGCCGATGTAGCACCACGAGAACCAAAATTTAAAAGACCTGCTAAAGGATCTTTTAAGCCGTATCGTACTATTGCATCGTGTTCGGTTTGAGGTTCCGATTTTTGCGTAACTTCAGCTTCCTTGGCAGGCGGGAATTCTTTAGTTTGTTTTAATCCTACCTTTGAATAATATTCATCAATAGGAATATCAGAATAATATTTTCCATGAAGACTATCGGCTAATTCTTTATCTGACATGTCAGAATATTGAGGATATTTCTCTCTTATTTCAGATAATGTAGGCATTTTATTACCTCAATCCTAATGGATCGTTATTATTCGAAGTTTTCGTTTCCCTAGATGGATTAAATGCGCTAGATGCACCAAGGCGAACCTTTTTCCTCGCCTCAAATCCTTTTTTAAGTCCTTCAATAAAATAATTTTGTGCGGTTTCTCTAGCTTCTTGGCTAAGAACCGGATAAGCAGCCTTAATATTTTGCATACCCAAATCCATAAGTTCTTGGGTAGAGGTAACACCGGGCTGACCATTCGCTAATTTAATTTGATTTTGCGCTATTTCATACTGCAATTGTTTTGCCGCAATGAATTTGCCTAATTTTTCTTGAGATTTTTTATCTGTCTTAAATGTATCTATGATTTGTTGCGGACTATATCCCCCATATGTCTTTCCATATTCCTTTAAACCTGCTTGTGCATGTTTTGCTAATGCACCTATTTCAGCCTCCGCTTGAGCACCTTTAATATTCCCAGTTATTAAGGGAGAAGTCGTTCTATATTTAGTTGCTCTATCCAATGATGCGACCATATCAGGCGTAATATTTATTTTTGTACCATCTGACAATGTATCTCTTCCTTCGCGAACCGCATTAGCTGCTTCAAATACTTGTTCTTTCGTAAATTCAGGATTACTTTGAGCGGTCGAATTTTTATAATAATATTCTTCTTTCCCACCCGCATTTAATCCAGTTATTCCTAATTCACGTTGTTTGGATAACGCTTTGTTTGACTCAATTTGCGATTGCGTAAGATCTCGATAAAGATCATTTTTAAGTGCTAATTCTCTAGCTTCCAATGGCGTCATCGTATTTAATTTATTAGCTTGAGCTTGATGAAATGCTCGTGTTATCAAATCATTTAGCATACTGGATCGAAATCTTTCAGGTTCTTGCTGCACCTTATATTGATTCAAAGCATTTTCAAGTTGTCTCCCTTTTGATTCTTCACTAAATTTTTGGGGTTGCTCTTCGACCAAGAAACGCTGCAACATATTAGCAAGCCTTTCTTTCTCAGATTGTCTAGCTAATTCCTGCGGCAATTGTCCCGCTTTGTAGCCTTGTGCTAAATTCGCAACAAAATCCCGTAAACCAGGATTACCTTGCGGTTCAATATTGGCAAAATTAATGGGTTGAAATGGCATAATTTATTCCTTTAAAAGAATCTTCCTAAAAGAGAACCACCCACTGTATTTCCATTTGGCAATCCAAATCCTGCGATGCCGCCAATGGTTTGTAAAATTCCAGATAATGCATCACTTCGACTTTTATTTTTATTGGCTTGTCCTTGGAAAGCGAGACCCGCTTGCGTGCCTAATACATTTGATAAATCGCCGGTTAATCCTTGCGTAGCTGCAAATCCTGTATCAAATTGATGACCTAATCCTTGCTGACCTGCACCTTGAATTCCTAGGACATTTTGCAACCATTGCTGCATATCTTGACCTAAAAGCGCATCTGAAATACGTGATTCATTTTTTATGTCATTCAAACTTCCACGCATTCCACCAGCGGCGGCGGTATTACCAGCTGCCCGTAACGCTTCCTCATTGCTTAATTGATAGGCGCGAGATGGCTCATAATGTTTAAGTAACCCTTCTAAAAATTCAGCAGGATTAGTGGACATTTGATTAAATTGTGGCGCTAACGTATTGCCGGCTTCTTTTCCATAATTAATAAAAGGATCATAGTATTGCTTTTCCATGCCTGGAATTTGATTTAAGTAGGGCATCGCCGCATCTGCGGGATTTTTACCACCCTTAAAAAAATCACTTAACCAACTCATCTGACATCTCCTTATGTACTTGTGATGGTTTCAACCACACCTGGCGCCGTCAATACTTGTAACTTAGCTAATGTCGTATTAAACCAAACGGTTCCTACGGAAGAATTGGGTACAAGTGCAGTGATTTGTGCGGTTGTAAATTGTGGGAACTGAATACCGTTGTTTACAATTTGATTATTAATGATAGCACTATTTACTAATAAATTAAGTAAGGTAACCACATAATTTAGCACCTGAAATGTTTGATCGTTAAAGAGATAAGCATCAGGCGTAAGTCGTCCATTATTTTCAGGATTTAACTTATCAAATTCGACATAATACATATCATAAAAAACGGGTAAGGCTGAAATACTCATAGCACTACCTCCGCCACACCATCTTTTGCTACAAATCGTTGAAATCCCCAAAATCGCAATTGGGGCGTAAACTCATTGGCTTGTCCCATATTCCACCATCGTATTTGATTGGTGTATCGACCTTGAGGATTCAAATCATTTCCTACAATATTACTAAATGATTCATTGCCATTTTTTGAAAACGATAAATCAACACGCGGTACATCAAATACTGAATTGCATTGACCACTTTGTGAAATAATAGGATCGCCTTGTTGTGTTACAATTTGGTTTTCGCCTGTTTGTGTAATGAGTAATCCATCACAAACAATAGGGGGATATGGCATGATATAATTGTCATTAACACCTTGTTCTAGCCAAAAGGTAAACATTCTTATTCTAAATCTCGCTGAATTATCTAATCGAATCGCTTTGCAAATTCGAATACGCGGAATAATTTTACCCAATACATGCGGTGATAAATTGTAGTTATAGGTCACATATTTCGTTGACATTTCATAAATACTGGCGTCATTTAATGAAAGAAAATACGTAGTTTCATTAAAGAAAACGATCTGTCTAGCCGGATGAAAGTTTAAATTTTCATCGGAAGCATGAAAAACTCGTTTCGTATTAAAATCATAAAACAATGTTAAATTATCGGTCGGATTAAAAAAGGTAATTTGATAAAAGAAGTGTCCATCTTGCCTAAAGAAAATAGCGGTCGATTGTTCAGGATGCTTCAATGTTGACAATAAATAATCGATACCGTCTGATGATATACGTTCCGTAGAGGAGCCATTTGTCATTAAAATAGACGCGGAATTATTTTCGTTTTGTGCCAACCAGCAAATAAATTCATCACTTGCCGCAATCGTAGAAATAGAAATAACACCATTGTCAATATTGAAAGATTGTATCCGGCGGTAATTTTCAGATCCTCCTACTTGCGACCATACTTCACATACGGTTGTCCCCATAACAAGCACATGATTGCCGCGTCCAGGCAATCTTTTTACGGCAATCGCACTATCCGGTTTAGTTTGAAGGCTAAATTGCGTATTTAATTTAATGGTATTATCAGTATCTCTTTCAAAGGCATACCAATTTTGTGAATTATCGCTGATAGGAGAAGAAGCGATTAAAAAAAATGTATTATGGTAACAAACATAATTAGGGATAATGGGATTGCCTAAAAAGGTCAATGTTTGTTCGGTCAATGTATTATTAACATAATTGTAAATATAGGCGGCTTCGCCATCCACAATACAAATTTGATTGGATAAGTTTTCGTCGATGACGACTTCGCCGCTCATCGTATTAATATTGCCAATAAATTGCGGCACTAAATTGCTATCTAATCGATAAACAGAACTAGACACCACTGCAATTAAAAATCCGCCACGTACTGAATTGTAAAGCGCTCTTCCCTCGCCTGTCCCATTTGGCAAAATATCTACTATCTTTTGAAAACCGGCATAATTGATGAGCCATTCATCAGAAATAAACATATTATAAGTTTTTTCTAATGAAATCTTAGGATATCGCCCAAAAGTAGAACTACCTACCACATTGACCGGCACAGATTGTACGTTTATCGGTGACATAAAATTCCTTTTTATGCATGAAGACAACCTTAATTAATAAGGTTTCATCCAGCCTTTACCTAAATTAATAAATGCCCAATTAAAATTACCTCGTCGCTGTAATGTTGAGGTTTTTGCAATGCGCAAATCAAGAATTCTTGAATTTTTGTCAATGAAAGCTTCGTATTTTCCTAATTGCTTAACGACATTATCTGGGGTTGTATAAGAATATTCGGCACATATCCGATCGGCCAATGCATACCGTAAATAAGTAATATAAAATTGGTCAAGCGTTAAACTTAAATCTTGTCCCAATGCAACGGGCGGTAATCTAAAAATACCATGAATTTCCATTGGATAATTTCTATCGGGCTGAAAATAAATGTAAAGATTACCACCCCCAAATTGGCGCTCGAAATACCATTCAAAAGGGAGAGTTTGAATGTTCTGAACCCGGCTTGCACCAAAATATGCATTTCTCTTTTCATATTTCATCGCATAACGTACTTGGTCTAAGAAAAAAACCAACGTATCGATTTGGATGAGATTAGGGATATTATAGATCTCTTGCCCTATAACAAAATTAGCATTATAGGTTGTTTCATAAGGGATCATTCCTTCATCAACCGTCTTTTCAGTGATGATATCATTCAACCAAGAAAGACCATCACCAATTTGCGGTGCATTCACGGTTTCAAATTCTCGTGAAACAACACCGGACGCATAATAGGCCGCTGAAATAAGTTGATTAGTCGTATATGCCATAAAGATTCCTTTCTTTATAAACCATTAATTTTATCGCCTTTTGAAGAAAGGTAATCGATGCACGCTTTAATTAACGGCATTTATATACATCAACCCATATAATCGGTATACCCTGATAAATCTAATGTTAATGTATCCCCTGCAAATACTTTATAAATAATAAATGCAAAAAGCGTAGGAATTGTTAAGGTGCCAAATTGTTGCGCTGCCACGCCGGTCCCAAATTGAATCATTGGCGCAGGCCCAAATAATGTCGTGGAAATTTGAAATTGCGCTGAATTAGTGGCGGCGCTTGGTGTATAAGTTAAACTTACTAATATCTCACGTATGTTCGATGTCAATGGAACAGGAGGAATACTCGCGCCTAATGGCACTAGCGAAAAAGTAGTTGCAGCGCCATTAGTCAAAATATTAATAGGAGAGGCATAATAATATTTTCGTGTTTGATCATTTCCCATTTGCTCAAATGGAGAAATATGCGCTAAACCATCCGTTCTTACCCATCCAATACGCCGATACATATCGTACCCACGCGGTAAATATGGATTATTTATGGATGTAGAAATCAAGGCACCTACTGGATTATTAGCCGTCGAATCGCCTATGAGATAAACAGCATAATAAGTATTATTCGCAAGCGCGCCGATATCAATTCCATTTAACCCAACATTTTCTGCATTAAGCACAAGATTAGTTTTCAATATAATATCAGCTATATTCGTAGAATCTCGCGCAGCGCCTGCTGAAATTCCGATGGATGTAGTGGTGCCATAAGTAAGTCTTAATCCATTAACATAGAGAAGGCCTGCATTAACAATAGGGTTGTTGGGTGTAGTCATAATAAAATCCTTTTTATATAAAAATATGTTTTTACATTTATTAACTTAAATAATCGGCATAAGCCGCTACATTTGCAGTTAATGAATCCCCTGCGTTAACTCTATAAAAAATATTTCTATTTTGTGATGGCACAATGATCGTTCCATTTTGTAGGGTTGCACTGTTACCAAATAGGACTAAGCCAGGAGGAGGAGACGTAAAACTTGCATAATGAAATTGCGCAAAATTTGTGGCTAAAGCCGGCGTATATACGACATTTAACCAAACTTGATTAGTAGATGTGGTGTTTGGCACCGAAAGAGGCGGAATAGCACCCGAAAGATCAATCGCCGCATAAGTGGTAGATGAACCACCAATAAGAACATTTTTCGATGTGACATAATAATAAATTCTATTTTCATTTACCCCTTCTTGCGCAAATCGCACAATATTGGCGGAACCGTCCGTTAATATCCATCCAATACGCCGATACATATCGTACCCAACTGGCAAATATGGCGTTATATTAGTGGCTAAGGACAATAACCCAGCGGTCGGTTTATATCCTGTTGAATCGCCAATCACATAAACGGCATAAAAAGTACCGGCTACTAAAGGCGCCACATCGACACCATTAGCCTTTACTTGCGTTCCGTCAATAATAAGATTGGACCGTAAAATAATATCATCGATATTGTTCACGTCCCTTGCCATTCCAGCTACAAGAATAAGTTGTTTTGAATCAACATTAGGAGAAGTATTGGCTATTTGTAATCCATTAACATAGAGAAGGCCTGCGTTAACAATAGGGTTGTTAGGAAGAGTCATAGTTAAATCCTTTTAAATTTGTGAGGGAAGACAGCACATTCCTGGCTTCCCTTATTCCATTAATTAAACTGGTAAAGCGATCATCATGGCGTATTCATCGACTAAGGTTTTACCCCAAATAACGTCATGTGCCATACCGCGTTGATTTTGGCCAAAAAGTGAACCGTAATATTGGCGAATAGATGCACCACTATCCGGATCTTGTGCAACAGATGTTGGATAAGGAACCTCATCCGGCAATTTTGGCATCGCCAAAAACAATGGATTGCCCGCCATGATTAAGCCACATCGATGATTTGGCAGCACGCTCACTTGCATACCTGGAACAATCGGTGAAGTAATATTTTGGCTTTGACCGGCTGCTGCTTGAAGGGCCGGATAAATATTGACCGTCACTTGAGAGCCTCCTGTACTGGCCGCATCGGCAGTTGCACGAAATTGTACCGGCGACTGACTTGGAAGATGACCAATAAAGGTTAAAAATCGAATATTAGGTTGACCCGCTACGCCATCATTGAACTGAAATTTATCAAATGCTTTAATGGAATTTGGATCGCTTGGAGCGGTTGTTCCGCTGAAAGTAATCTGAATAACCCCACCATTCGAATCCGTAACAACACTCACGACCGTTAAAGTCGTTCCGGCATTTCCTTCGGTACCTGCTGTATGCGTTTTTAAAAGATTGGATTGATACCAGTCACAATTGGAAAAGCTTCCAATTTCCCAACTCATCATCTCCCGATTATTTTTATCTACAGTAAATTGATTTAATCCAGAATTAATAATGGATGGAAAAGTAATATCAGATAAATAACCCTTTGTATTATCTTTTGCCGCACCAAAGTTACGGAAAAATGCCAAAGCATTTGCCAATTGCAAATAAGTGGATATAGGTGTAACGCCATCCCCGTAGAAACGAAACGTATTTGTTTCTGCCAAAGATGCAACATCGGCCTCAACTTGTGTTCCCAATTCGGCAACCGCAGATTTACCAAACTTTTCCATGTAATCGCGAACATTAAAAATGAATTGTTGCGCGGTAAATTCATATGCCGTTGAAGCTTGCTTGTTAACCGTCAATTGTTGTACGCGCTGTACAGCAGGTTGGAAAGTTATCACTAAACTTGCGGTTGTTGTAAACCGAGGTGGCAAATCAAAACTGACTGTATCCATTTATATTCAGTTAAGGACGTTACGCTTAACCCGCCTTTCGGCTGCTACCAGTCACCTGGCAGATTAGACTATATCTTCACCCCTTTCGGGGGCTGGGCGCTTCCACTCACTTGAGTGTACGAGCTTTCGCTCTAGTCGTTGCACCGTGCTCTTTCGAGCCTTGGCTCAGGATTGTCTACGTGAGAGTTTCCCTGAGTTCACCCAGTAACTACCAGCAATTACTCACTGGCGAGGCTGACAGTTAACCTAAGTTCTTAGGGATATCATCATTAAAACGCTGGAACTTCATATTAGAAGTTGTAATAAAAGCAAAACTATTTAAGAGTAAAGCTAAATTGCTTTCGTTATAAGTAATAACTTGTTGGAGAATATTTGTAGCCATTGCAAAGTCCTTTTTCTAAAGAAATTTTTTGCAATAGCAATAGGAATATAAGAGCGACTTATCCTTTAAGCCAAGGTTGTTTTCTCAAATCGCGGATACCCATCTTGCCATTGCTTCCAGAAACTCTAGAAGATTGCAAACGGTCAAGTGGTTCGGCGACATTCGCAGAATTCTCATCAGACTGCGCTTGCCTGTTTTCCATTATCGAACGTGATAATTTCAACAATTCAGCTTGCGCCTGACGTGGATTCTTTTCAGCGAGCCTATCAAGTCCAGCTAATTTTAAGGGATTGCGCGAAAGGTCATAGATTACATCAGCTGCATTATCTATTCCGGCAACAAGATATGTCAGTTGCGGAAATGCGGTAGGATCAAATTCCTTTGTTACTTCCTCAAAATCATCATAAACCGTTTTCCCTTGTTCCATCTTAGAAAGATAAGAGGTTGCAACTCTATCCATCTCATCTTTGAGACGACGTTGCTGCATTTCTTGATTAAATCTTTCTTGCACTTGCTGGTAAATAGCATTCGTATCCATATCACGCGGCACATTTTCATTGCGCTGTGATTGTTGATGCTGTTGGGATTGAATTGCCTCCAATTCCCTTTGATGCTTTTCTTCCAGTTCGCGCTTGATAGATTGAGCGGCTTTTGCTTTTTCATGCTGGACAATTTTATTGACCTGAGATTGAGAAAGCATTTTCTCGGCTTCAGGCAAAAAATCATCACTTGCACTTTCTGTGACTTGATTCTCTTCCATTTGTAACTTCCTTGTTTATCACAATTGACCCGTGTGATGTGGTAGATCCTCGATCCGTTCGAGTATCGCTCATTTTTCCGCATGAGTGCGTATTCTTCCCAAGAGTTAGAATGCTTGGTCATTTACCTACAAATCATATTACCTTTTTTATAAAGTATCAACTACTATCTGACACCCTTATAATAAAAACCGTATCTATTTTTTAAGTATTTTTACCGCTTCTTGCAATCCCATTAATTGATTATTAAGGCGCTCCATCCTCTTTATGTAATTATCTTCAGATTTTACTAAAGATTCTTCGAGCTTCTTAATTTCAGCCGTTAATAATTGCGCTTTTTTCTCATTATCCATATAAAATTTCCTTTTCATTCAATAAATTGCGACAGCGACTTCTGCGACATAAAATTTCTATTTCATTCGCTCATTTTTCATGTGCTCTTTGCGCCTTTTCTTCAAGTCCTCTTTCTTAACAGTTTTCTTTTTAACTTTCTTCATTTTCACTTAATTTCTCCTTCTATTTCCTGCAACCCTTTTTAACCATACTCTTTATTAATTTTTTGTCGGCTTTCATATCTTTATGCATTTCTTTCATTTTGCCTTCCTTCATTTTTCCCTCTTTTTTAGTTTTCATGTTTTTATCTCCTTATTTTTTCTTTTTACTGCGTCTCGCTTCACTGTAAGCAATCGCTACGGCTTGCTTTTGTGGCTTGCCGGCTTTTACTTCCGTTGAAACATTCTTTGAAAAACCTTCTTTTGTTCTAGCCTTTTTTCCTTTGACTAATGGCATTTCTATACTCCTTAATTTATTAAATTGGCTTAAAATTCCAGAAATCGGCTTAATGTATTTCGCCATATTTATTCATTTTCCTTTTTTGATATCGGCGCCTTGAATCCATTTTTTATTTTCTTTCATGATCTGCTGCTCCTTGCATTGATTCATTCAGATGTTTACTTATATTAATAGCCGCATCGACTTGCGTTCTGGCTTGTTCTGCATCGACTTCTGCTAAACGTATTTCGTTTTCAACGTCAGCATTTCGTATTTTACTCATGACTTCAAGGAATTTTGTTTCAGAATCCCTTTCTTTAATGGATAAATTGGCGGCATCAATCTTGGCGCGCTCTTGAATCGCCATAACTTCGATCATTTCCTGTGTTGGGGATTGAAGTTCTTTTTGTGCCTGCTGCATACTCATAGCTTGCTGTTGCGCTTGCATTTGCATTTGTTGCATTTGCTGCTTTTGAGCAAACTGTTCTTGTTGTTGTAATTGTTGTTGGAACTCTTGGGCTTTTTCTTTTAAGTCGTCTCCTCCACGTATATCCATATTATCCAAAATAATATGCAATCCATATTTGTCAAAGAATCTGGCAAACGTAGGGGATGCTTGAGATTGCGCATTAATAGCCTGCAAAGTAATTTCTTTTTGCATAGCAAAATTAACGCCTATTTCTACTTTGACTTGTAAATTATTTGGGTCATAGTTCATATATAATGAGCCTTTTTTATTTATCTCAAAATATTCACGTGTTCCATCTGGCAATAGAACCGGTAGACTGCGCGGCGTTCTATAATATTTTGTTATCAAGTCAACCGAAATATTTCCGGCACGCTCTAATGCCCTACATAAACCACACAGATAAGGAAGAGAAGCAGTATTGCTTTGCGTGCCGCTTCTAAGAAAAGCAATCCCAGACATTGGCGCCTTATTTTGACCAGCCGCTCCATCATAACTGCCTAAAATAACTTGCGTCATTTCATCCGACATTCTAAATGTCTCAGTAATTTGAGGGGGGATAGGGGTTCTGACTACTTCACGGGGAGGAGGAAGCGTAACTTCAGGGTTATTCGTATCTAAGAAATGATTGTAAATTAATGTATCGGCCTTTTGGACATTTTGATAAGCGGTTTGATAATCGGTTGGAATAGATTCTAATGCCACAACAAATTTATGTTGTATGGTGTTTTCTAATTCATTTCCCAATGATTGACCCGCTAAATTCTTAAGCCTCTGAATACCCATTGCATGATAAACATAAGGTCTTGTCATTTGACGATAAGAACCACCATCTTTGATATTTACACTATTGCCATCTACAAATATTAAAGGCAAATACGTGTAATTTGTTGAAACCACATCTAATAATTCACTTTCACAAAAACGATACCGAACAATTTTTTCAATCATCGTCTTTCGTTGCTTAATAGGCAAAGGGGGCTGCTCAATTATTCCATCTTTCTCCCATTTTTTTAATAATTCGTCATATTCTTTTTGCGTTACTACATGACCATTCGTTAACTTAATAATAGTTTCTTGTTTAGATTGCTTTTCGTAATATTCGCAAACTAGCACAATTTCTTCTTGTTCATTTTGAAATGACCAATCAAATCCGGAAAGTGAACGCGTGAACTTCATGTTTTCAGTGACTTTAGACCCAAACTCATCTTCAAATTTTTTTCGCGTCATCGGGTAAAGTTCTGCGCAAAATCGTCCATCACCTTTATGTGACTCACGCGCTAATGGATCAAAAACACATAAAGTTGGGTCAAAAGTACGTTTTATATAAATATTTTGCTCTAATGATTTTGAATTAACATAATCGGTATAAATTTTTATTACCGAAAAGCCGCCAGCCAATAAATCTGAATAGATGCTATATTGCAGCATGTCATTAGCGCCATCAAAAAAGATAGCCCGCAAATGCGCTTCAACGACTTCAAGGGTGGCCGTAAATTGTTTAGTTAGCATAGAAAGCGGTACGCCATCTGCCGCACGCACGGTTAAATCTGGCTGTTGCTTTGCAAATTCTCCGCGGAGCCTGGAGATATAAGCTTCAAGGATATTAAATTCAATGGTGGGAAGTCCACGCTCTGCAAGCGTTGCGGCCTCATTGTCACTTAAAGAAGATTTAAAAACAAAATTAGTAAATTCATGATAACGCTTAATATTATCACTAAAGTATTGTTGAGCTTCTTCAACTGACTTTTTGAGTTCTTTTAACCTATCCGTGTGTTTTTTAGCGATATCCGCCATAAGCTGCCGTCCTGGCTTTTATTTTCCGTTGTAGCGAGTCATTCATGTTTAGAATAATCTGCTTTCTTTCTTCCTGTTGAAGGCTATTAGAATATATGGTTTTTTCTATTAAAGCGATACGGATGGCATCGGATAGGGTATCTGCAATATCGTCATATCGATGAGTATTATTGGCCGTTATCTTGCTCATATGCTTAATACACTCATCTTTATGTCTTGCATGATAAGAAAATGAGATTTGTTTAGACGAAACAAAAGATTGCATATCAATAAATCGTTGCGTTTTACTACCAGATGACCTATTTCTTTCAATTTCCCTTATTTGAATACCTCGCAAATCTTTTAATACGCTAATAAGCGTAACGCCAGTAGACTTTTTTTCAATAGCGCATAACTGAGGGGGATTTTTATGTAAAGAACAATTCGAATAAAAATCAATGAAAGCTTCTTGTAAATCTTTAGGCTCAACCCGAATTTCTACACAATCCAACCAATGAAGACCTAATTTACCTGTTTTCCTTCCCATTCTTTCAATTTCATAAATTCCCCAAAAACTAAAAGCAGTTGCGTCATTCCAGGATTTATCAGTTTCTGCGGTATCGGCTGTAATGAAAGTACTGAAAAATTCTGGCTCTTCATCCAAGATAACAAACCACTCTGGTTTAAATAATCCTCCGCCGGCAGGCAAAGGATCTTGCTGTATTTGGGCGGCATAGACATAAGGCGTCTTTTCTTGAAGGAGAAGAAGCTTTTCCTTTGACATAAATTCAGGATATAAAGCATTTCCTGCCTCATCCAATCCCTTTAAAATTAAAGTATCCCATACATCAACATCCCTGCCGCTTAAAAAATATTCCGTTAAATCTGCTTCATGTACTCTTTGACCCACATATAAGATTGGAACCTTCATACCTCGACAGCGTTGCCGAATGGTTTCATCATAATTATTAATGACGCCTTGTCTCACTGTATCACTATGCGCTTCATCTGGTTTATGGGCATCGTCTAATATAATGGCTCCGCTAAAGCGCTCTAATCCTGGTAGACCCGCATCTTGGCCCGTAATAGCTCCGCCCGATCCAAATGCTTTAATGGAACCACCTTGTTTGGTTTTAAAGGAATCTTTTGCACGGCTTTCTGGATCAATCTCGACATCAAATAAATAGCCGTACATTTTAGATGCCACAATGGATCGTATAAATGCAGTATGTTTAGCGGCTAATTCATGAGAGTAAGAAATATAAAGAAAATTTGAATCGGGAAAGCTAGCCCAAGCCCAAGCTGCCCACATGCTAGAGAGAACAGATTTTCCATGCCCTGGAGGAATATTAATAATCTGCCTAAGGGTTTTTAACCTTGTCAAATCTGTTAAAGAACGGCAAACGGTAATATGATGGGATTCTCGTCCTATAGGAACGGATATTATGAATTGTCTACCCGTTATGTATTCAAAAAAATAACGGGTAAACTCTAATAATGATCCGCGAAGTTTCGATGCTTGTTCTTCCTTTTCAAGATCGATTGTTATTTTCGTCACTATCACTTCCTTGTGATTTAGCACAAATATTTTGAGCTTCTAACATTTTTTTAGAATTTTTTAAAACATTTTCTTTGCTCATTTCTTTAAGTACAAGTCGCAACATACGTAAATTAAAAATTGTTTTATCTACTATTTCGTCGCAATGATCGCTCATAAGCGTTGCTACTCTTTTTTCCAAAAAATCTTCTAATTTTCCGATTAAATGAATTATATCTTCCCTTTTTTCAAAAATAGTTAAACAGCTAGGGCATTTCCAAATACATTCTGATTTTTCCATTCTTTCATTTCCTTCATGAGGATCATCTAATATTAGGCATTGATTCTCAGACATTATCTATCTTATCCTTGTGATTCCTCAATTTCAGCGCAAATATTCTGAGCATCCATCATTTTTGAAAGATTTTTTTCAAAATCCTTATTCCTGATTGAAATACGATATGTTGTGTTTTTTAGATCATATTCAATCGAACTAAGGCGCCACATCTCACGCTCCCATTCGGGATTAACTTGAAGAGAAGAAGTATATACTCCGCCAAATTTTTTATGCATTTCATTTTCACAGATATAATAAATCGCCTTAATTAATTGGTTTATATCTTCTTTCTCTAAAGCATTAAAACATTTAGGGCAAATACATTGAGCCTTATTTTCTATTTTAGAAAGTCCTTTTATATCTTCTAATTCTAAATAAATAGAACAATAAGGGCATTTCCATTTTATTTCTATCAATGGGGGCGTTTTATCCATATACATTTACCTTTATCGACATCCAGATACCTTCGGGGCTGACAATAAATTATTATTAGAATTTTCAAAGATATCTTTCAGATAGCGCCCGTTTTCAGCGCCATTTTCTTTTAAAATAATCGCAATCTGATGGTGCTTGTTAATTTCTGCATAATCAAGCGCAGTCAATCGATGCCTGTCTAAATAATTTACATTTGCTCCATTTTTCAACAAAAGATTAACAATTTCTAAATGTCCTGCACGAGAAGCGACCATTAAAGGCGTTTTATCTTCACATGCCAAAAGAAATGACGTCATGGCATCGGGCCACATCCTTGTATTGACCGCATTTTTATTTTCATTGAGATACTTTTCTACTTTTTTTATATCACCATAATGCGCATGAATTCTAAAACTATATTCTTTCCCTTCCTTTGTATGTCTCAAATCAGAAAATGTATGCTTAATACCAAGAAATGTATTACGTTCTACCCATTTTGCATCAGGCGGCAAACTATTGGTTTTTTTCCAACCCGATTGTTGTGGATTTTTAAGCACTTTTATTTCGCCATTATCACTTTCGCTATTATTTATTAATTTCTTAATTATCTCATTTTTTTCTTCTATTTCTTCTTTTAATTCATCATTTTCTTTTTCTAATAAAGAATTTTCGGCCCTTAAATTATTAATAAGCGCATGATTTTCTTGTCTTATTTTTTTTCTTTCTTCATCCCACTTTTTTTTCATTTCATTTCTTTCGTTTTCCCACTTTTTTGTCATTTCATCTCTTTGCATTTCCCATCTTTTGGCGGTGTCTTCTTTTTCTTTTTCCCATTTTTTCGTAGTTTCCTCCCACTTTTTCTTCTCTTCTTCCCATCCACTCATCAAATTGTCCATTCTGTTTATCAATGCATCCATTCTATTCTCAAGCGATTTATAATCTTTTTGAACTTTTTGTAGATCAGTGGATTCGGTTATAGTGACAGGTTTTCGGCTATATATACCTAAGTTAATCTTTTTTTCTCCTTTTTCTCTTAAAAATCCCTCCGAATCTAAAACAGGCGTCTCAAGCTCACCAAATGGTTTGAGGGAAATAGGATTTTCATAGCTTGGTTCTTCATTTTCTATAGTACGATCATGCATATTCAGCCTCCGGTTTTTAGTTAGGAAAACAAATAATTTAAATATTAATAAATCCATTTTTTGATTCATCCTTAAAAACGAATTAGAAATTGCTTCTAAAGCAGGATTCTTAAATCTAAATTCTGGCATTCGATATCCCTCATGGAAAATGATTTATTTATCAAACCTTATCATCACTTTTGTCGACGTATCAATTTATTTAGACAAAAACTCGCAAAATTTAATAGATGTACTATAATCACCATATTGCATAAAAATGGATGTAAGATCTTCTTTAATGGATTAATACTTATTAACTATTAAAGGAGCAATAAAATGCCATTAAGTCGAAATTTACCTGCGCATAGCCATGTTCTTTGGTTGATCAGTTTAATTCAAGATACGTCCCCAGAAGCCCAAACAAAAGCCGAATTTGCAGAAATGACCAATGACATCGTAGCCAATCAGGCTATTGATAAAATAACGCTTTGCATTGGCGATAATCTGCAACGCTTTCGTTTTATGATAGAAAATGATTGTACTGAGCAGGAAGGTATTGATAAGTGCCAACAGTTATCACGCCAATGGCACGCTGATAATCCCGCATCTCTTGAAAAGTTAAAAAATGAAAAGAATCTTCAAATTATAACGTGGGATGAATTTTTAGCATGGCCAGATTATGAAAAGACCGTACAAGCGGTTAATGACCTATACATTAAAGACACTAAGTTTAAGCGCGATGCGGATGGTCGTATCAAGCAAGAATTAGAGAAAATAGGGAATCGTGCCAAAATAATTGACCCCACCCGACAAACTGAATTACTTAAAAAGTATTTATTTGAGGAAAGCGCCTTTCAAAAATTTGTAGCCTCAAAAGGATTTAGATTCGAACTGTATAAAAAACCTTTACCACCCGCAGCCAAACGCATTATTAGTAATAGTGATTTCGTACCACCTGGCTATTTAGCGGAAGTATATTTTACGCAATATAGTAATACACCTAAAAACACACATACTAATCCTGCGCCCAATTCTCGTAGCTCGTCTGCCTTAAATATTCCCATTGGCATAGATTTTCCGAGAGATGCTTCATCTATTCGACAAAATGGTCATAAAAATGGATTTGGATCAGTATTTTTACCTGAACCCAAACATACTTCTTCAAGCCTTAGTGAGTCGCCCGAAAAGAAATTCGCTAATTTTATTGAAAGCACCTTGAGTTTATTGCCAGCAGAACAACGCGATAATGCCATAAAATCCTTAATGCAATTTACCAATCAACAAATTATTCCGCTTTGTTATGAACAAAATAATTGCCAAGCTGCCTATGCCCTTAAAACATAAAGGTTACCGTTATGATGAGTATATTCTCTCAAGCCAGGGAAATTGCCGTTGATGCATTGTTTAATTTATTGCCTATCAATTTTAGTTGGGTTGATACACGCGGATATATATTAGGGTGCAATCAAAATTTGCTAGATTGCCTGAAAATACAGGATGTCAACGATATCCTTGGCAAACATACGACTGATTTTGTATCAGAAGATATCTGGGAAAATACTAAAAATGTCATAGAAACGGGGAATAACAGCATCGCTGAAGAAATGCATGAATATAATAAAAATGATAAAAAATATTATCTCAGCATAAAAAGCCCCGTAAAGTCTAAAGAAGGTGAATTATTGGGCATTGTTATTATTTCTATTGATATTACGGATAAAAAACTTACGGAATTAGAGCTAGAAGAATCAAAAAAATCCGTTTTATTAGCCGATAAAGCAAAAACAGAGTTTTTAAATAACATGCGACATGATTTAAGAACGCCTTTTTCTGGCATCATTGGAGCAGCCGAGATACTTGAAATAAAGGAAAAGGACCCTAAAAAAAAACAACTCATTAAAGATATTATTGAATCATCAGAAGCGGTACTTAATCATTTAAATGGCATTTTAGATTATGTGAAGACAGAAGACGGCGAATTACCTTTGGCTCAAAAGTCATTTGATATTCATGCAATGCTAGACGAGGTTTATCACATGATGCTGCCATCTGCAAAAAACAAGGGACTCGATTTTAGATTTTTAGCCGATAAAAATATTCCGCATTTCCTTATGGGAGATATCAGCAGAACGCAAAGAATTCTTATGAATGTCATTACAAATGCCATTAAGTTTACTGAAAAAGGGCATATTTACATTTATGCTGATTTAATCGAAAAATCTAATAAAAAATGTATTCTTCAATTTATTATTGAAGATACAGGTATTGGCATTCCAGAAGACAAATACGACGCTATTTTTGAGAAATTCTACAAATTAACGCCATCCTATACGGGGACTTATACAGGAAGCGGATTAGGGCTTAATATCGTTAAGCAATTTTTAGAAGAAATGGAAGGCCAATATGCTATACAAAGCGAAGTAGGCAAAGGAACAACATTCAAGATTTTTTTGCCTTATAAAATTCCTTTAATGGAAAATATCATAAATTCTTATTCAAACCAGACAATTGATAAAAAATTAGCGTCTTAACGCTTATTTATCTCATAAATTTTTGTTTTTTCCATTAATTCATCAATCCTTTTCATTCATTTCATTTAATTGTTCATCAATAGTCGCTATAAATTTTGCCGCCACAAAAAAGTGAGCTTTACAAACGTCTTTCATAAAACTATCAAATAACTTAGGATCCTCATCTAAAATTAATTTCATCATTGAAAGTTTGTCAAAAATAGCATCTAAAATTCCCATTTCAGTTGTTATTTGTTCTAAATATTTTTTATTAAACTTTGTCATTTCAGTACTCTTTTTTATTCCTTTCGTCCAAATCAGCCCTTAATTTAAGTAACTCTTCTTTTAATCTCACGTTTTCTTCTGTCTTTTCTTCCAGCAGCAACTTATCGCCATATTGTTTAGGCAGTAATTTCGAGGCTAGCCATTTTCGCGTATCAATGCGCAACCTATCCGCATTGTAATTTTCAGCCGTTGAGCTATCCGCGATTTCCAAACATTCTTCGGCTAAAATATCTGCTTGCGCAAGCTTCGCGCGGGCGTATTTAGCCGAAAAATCTGCATATTCTAGCCGCCATTTTCTTACCGTCGACGGCCATGGTAAAAAATCATAACTTTCACAAATATTAGGCAAGCCCATGCTTGTCGTAGCAATTATATTACAAATAAAATCGCCTAACTCGGGTGTATATTTACAAGGTCTCCCTCTTTCCTTCTGTCCGTTTTTTGGCATCCGTGCTTTCCTTTTCTTTTTTATCCTTAAGTTTTTCCGTCTCTTTTTTTACTGGCTCCAATGCATCTTCCAGAACAGGAATATTACCCTTTCCAAGACACATAGGGCAATCTACTTGAGGCCCACCCATATTGGCATGTGTATATCCTCCATTCATGGTATACATTTTTTTTCTTCCATCGCAGCGGAAACAGCGCGTTGTTTTTGATTGCATATTTAATCTCCTTTTAAGTAATCCAGTTATTCGCCCATATATAGACAATTTTTGTTGACATATAGGCATCAGTAATCTATTATAATTTCTTTAAGCAAATATAACTAGTTAAGGAGGAAAGCGATGAACTATAAAGGAAGTA
>WBZN01000668.1_pt2 | contig 22382 bp, 18 predicted proteins | sample 5204281 | NCBI WGS metagenome assembly WBZN01 (sample SAMN12344347, study PRJNA552823) | activated sludge metagenome | biome: Activated sludge suspended growth; feature: Nitrification reactor; material: Wastewater; isolation source: activated sludge from nitrification reactor of wastewater... | reverse complement strand
CTCGCCGTACTCCGACCACGGAATCCCGGTCGGTGGCGGGTACGCGGTGGCGCTGTACGTCGCGTTGTGGTCGAACTCGCGCGCGACCTCGACCCACATCACGTAGTCGCCGTTCGCGAGCGTCGTCGGGACGGGCCAGCTGATCTGTGCCGGCATGCCGTCGATCGGCGTCGCCTGCGAGACCACGTCGTACGGGTTGAGCAGCCCGTACATGTCGACCGAGACGGTATCGAGCCCCGCCTGGCGCACGATGTCCTGGCGCGGTGGATACAGCGACTTCTGGGTCATCGACAGCGTGCCCTTGTCGGTGAACACCGTCGACGCGCAGCTGCCCGCGTCCCACTGCGCCTTGTCGGAACCGCTCGACTGCAGCGGCCGACAGAAGTGGGTGTCCCGCGAGCTCTGGTTGAACGGATGGCTCAGGTTGTTCTCGTCATTATTCTGGAACACCACCGCGGGGAACTCGAGCAGCTCGCCGCCCGGCTCCGAGCTCTTCTTGTGGGCCCACACCGGGAACACGCCGACGCGGCGGCCATACGGCCAGTTCGGGCCGCTGTTGAAGTCCGGCCGACCGGGCCGGTTTCCGATCCCGAAGGTCCCGGTCTGTCGCGTGATGAAGATCGTGTCGACGTAGTTGCCCGCGGCGTCCTCGATCCACGCGACGATCTGTAACCCGCGCTGCTTGCCGGGGCTCAGGTCGGCGCGCGCCGCCGGCTGGAACTCGACGTCGATGACGTGGCACTGCCCGAGCTCGGCTCGCGCACGGCCCGGCGGCACCAAGATCACCAGTGGAGCGATCAGCGCCGCGAGGCGCCGGGACCCGAACATGGTCCGCATTATTGCACGACGCCCGCGCCGTGCCGCACCAAGGAACACTTCCCCCTGGCTGCCCCCCACCAACATCGAGGCAGCAGGGTGCGTTCAATGTCACACCGGGGGCCTAGCGTTCGCCGCGTGGCACGTACGCCGAGCGCGGAATATCTCGTTCTCGACATCGAGACGATCCCGGATATCGAGCGCTGGATCCGCCCCGAGCTGCCACACGGCGTCGAGCCGGCGTTTCCACCGACCTGGGCGCACCGCATCGTCACGATCGGGTGCTTGTGGCTCGACCACGGTTACCGGCTCAAGCGCTTCGGGGTGATCGGCGACCCCGACGGGGGGCCAGGCACTCCCGACGAGCGCGAGCGGCGGCTGCTCGAGGACTTCTCGCGGTTCGTGGGACGCGCGCGACCGGTGCTGGTGACGTACAACGGGCGCAGCTTCGACCTGCCGGTGATCGCGCTGCGCTCGCTGTGCCACGCGGTGTCCCTCGGCTGGTACTATCGCGAGTCGAGCGTCCGCTATCGCTACAGCGAGCAGGGGCACCTGGATCTGTGCGACTGGCTCGCGGATCACGGCGCGACCCGGTCGGGCAGCCTCGATGCGATCGCGCGGCTGATCGGGCTGCCCGGCAAGGTCGGCGTCGATGGCTCGCAGGTCGAGGGCCTGTACGCCGCGGGCCAGCTGGCGACGATCCAGCGCTACTGCCTCGCGGACGTCGCGCAGACCGCGCTGCTGTTCCTGCGGTTCCGCCTGCTTCAGGGGCAGCTCGAGGACGAGACCTACCGCGAGCGCACCCGAGCGCTGGTCGAGGCGCTCGCCGCGGATGGCCGGGTCACCGGAGTGCTCGAGGGATTGAATCGCGAGCATCTGTTCGGTACGCCATCCCCGGCATGACACCACGCGAGGTGATCGCAGCGCTTCGAGACGCGCGGCTGGCCGCGAGCTGGTTCCAGCGCGAGTCGGAGATCGTCGCACGCGAGCTGGTTGGCTGCGCGCTCGTGCACCGCCAGCGGGCCGGGATCATCGTCGAGACCGAGGCGTACGGCGGGCCCGAGGACCTCGCGAGTCACGCCCGGTTCGGACCGACCGCGCGAACGTCGGTGATGTTCGGACCCGGCGGCGTCTCGTACGTCTATCTCTGTTACGGCATCCACCAGATGTTCAACATCGTCACGGGCCCGCCTGGCTCGGGTCAGGCGGTGCTGATCCGAGCGATCGCGCCCCATCTCGGGTTGCCCGATGATCCGGCGATCGGCCGTGGCCCCGGCAAGGTCACGACGGCGCTCGCGCTCGATCGCCGCCACGATCGCCGGGATCTCGCACGCGGTGCGCTGTTCGTCGCGCGGGGCGTGTCGCCGCTGGAGGTGTCACGCGGTCCGCGGATCGGGGTCGACTACGCCGGCGCCTGGGCCGCGCGCGCCCTGCGGTTCTGGTGGCGCGATCACCCGGCGGTATCCGGGCGGGCGATCGTGTCGACCCGGCGCAAGCGCTGACGATACAGCTGGTCGCCGAGCTTCTTGCGATCGCGGCTGCTGGCCGGCCGGTAGTGAAAGTGCGGCGCATCGACGACCCGCACGAGCTTGTCGACGCGCGGGACCGCGAGGTCGGCGAGCCACTGCGAGACCTCGGCCTCGAGCGCGTGGGCATCGGCGATCCACACCACCGTCTTGTGCTCGGTCAGGCGCAAGGTCGCCTTGTGCCCGCGGACGTAGACCGAGACCTCGAGGTGTCCGTTGTGGAGGATCTCGACGTCGTGATCGTCGAGGAAGCGCAGGATCTTGTTCGCGTTGACCCGCGAGGTCAGCCACACGTCGGTCTTCGGCGCGTCCTCGAAGTGATCGAGCACGCGGATCTCGAGGTTGTCGGCGGACGGGAGGCGCTCGATCAGCCCGAGGAACAGATCGACCAGGTGCTCGGCGTCGGTCTGCGCCTCGATCACGAGCCGCGCAGGATCGGCGCGCACCACCCAGCCGCGGCGCGCCTCGTGGACCGGCCCAGACGTCCCGAGCGCAGGGATCACGCCGGCCGGCCAGCGGAACGTCGGGACCTCCCCGGCGTCCCCGAGCTCGACGATGTGGTGCTTGTCGACCGATTCGCCGAGCGGGATGCCATCACCAGTGGCGACCGCGGCGGCGACGGCATACGAGCCGGCGACGTGGCGCTCGGCGGCGGAGATCGCGACGCCGAGGTGCTCGCCTTGCGCGGCGACCAGCGTCGGGCCGCCGCGCGGCCGCGCGAGGGCGATCCGGTACCAGGTGCGAGTGAGGGCGCGCGCCACGCGCGCACCGTAGCGCAAGAACGCGGCTAGAGGTCGCTGCCGACGGCGAAGCCGATCGTCAGGTGCGAGAGCTGCGCGTCGACCGCCGGCCCCGCGTCGAGCCGACCGCCCGGGTGCAGCCGGTAGAAGTCATAGCCATCGTCGACGAACACCGAGGCGGTGACCTTCGGGCCCCAGTCGGTGAGGAACAGCGGCCACCATAGAAACCCGATCGCAGCGACCTTGCCCTTGAGCTGCAGTCCGGCGCCGACCCCGAGGCCGCGCCCACCGTAACCGTCGAGCTGCCCGGTCATCTCGGCGCCGCTCATGCTGCCGCGCAGATAGACCTCGAGGTGCTCGGCGAGCGGCTGGAGGTACTTGACGTCGAGGCCGTAGGTGGTGAGCGTCGTCGGGCCAGCGCCGATCGCCGGGCGGACCGGCTGCCCGCAACCAGCGTTGGTGTACTCGCACGGCGGCGTCGCGGCCCCGTCATAGCCGACGGGGTCGTCGCCGCTCGTCGCGATGTTTCCGGAGATGAAGCCTTCGATCGCCCAATGCTCGCGGCGCATGCCGATCGCGAAGCGGATGCGGAGGGCGCTGCTCATGTAGGCGCCGAGCTCGTCCTTGACGTTGGCGCCGCCGAACGACTCGGCGAAGTAGAACCCATCCGCAGCCGCGCTGGTGGCGGCGACCGAGATCAGGAGCATCGGCAGGAGGCGGCGCATGAGCAGCATCCTAAGCAATGAAGGGGCCAGGACTCCACCAACATCGGATCAAGCCGTTGCGGTGCGCACGATACAGCGCCGGCGGCGGGAGCATGACGAAGAAGTCGGACTCGAGTCTCGCGACCTACATCACCGGACCGGCGGCTTCTCGAACCGCAGGATCACGATCGTCACCTTGCCCTCGACCCGGCCACCGAGCCCCGGCTCTTCGAGGTTCTTGCCGAGGCCGGAGCTAGTGAAGATCGTTCCGTACGGCGCATCGGTCGAGACGAAGATCCCGTTCGAGGTCGTCGCTCCGGCCACGGTGGTGGAGCGATCTGCCGAAAGGTACTCCACCGATCCGGTCGTGGCCTGGACCACGAAGCCCGGGACCGGGATGTTCTGGTAGTCGACGAGGATGCCGACCGTGAGACCCGGGTCCGGAAACACCGGGAGCTGGAGCGCATTGAGGATCTGGGACAGCGAGGTCCGCGCCAGACGAGTGCCCGGGACATCGAGCTGATGATCGATCGGCGTGATGTCCTTCTTGCACGTGAGGGTCGTCGTCGCCTGGGCACCGTCCTCGAGCACCTCGGCGCACGCGCCCGTCGTGAACGAGAGATCGACATCGCCGCCCCACGCCGGGATCGGCCCCGACACGGTCCGGTCGAGCTGGCGCGCGTCCGCGGGGTTGAGCACGAACGCGCCGTTGAGCTCGTGCGGCTCGCCGACGGCGACGCTGAGCCGATCGCCGAGGGCGGGAGACGCGGCGATCCGCGTGTCGAAGTCGAGGACCGTCGAGGTGATCTTGGTGTTGTTCGCACCGAGGCACGCCGCCGCGTTGAGCGCCATCACGTCGGTACAGCCGAGCGTGACCACGATCTCCTCGTCGCCCGGGTGATAGAACGCTCGGCCGCCGAGCGCCGGCGCGTTCGGCTGCTCGACGGGGAACCCCTTCGTCGCGTCGTACTTGACGTCGGCGGGGCACGTGACGGCGCCCGTCGCAGGATCGGTGACCGCGTCCCGCGGGTAGATCGCGACCTGGACCTCGAGGGTCTTGATCGGCAGCGCCTTCTTGTCGAGCTCGACCACCGCGAGCGAGCACAGATCCTTCTTGCGATCCTGCGGGACCTCGGTGCACTGCGACAGGAACGGCGCGCTCGGATCGGCCGGATCGATGATCCGGATGCTCATGATCGTGGCGCACGACATCGGAATCTCGAGGCAGTCCGTCGAAGGACACGCCTGCGCCGGTGGGCCCGCCAGCGCGAGCCGCAACGACGGCGCCGGGGTGTTGCATGCCAGCAAGGCGACGAGCAGCAGTGCGCTCCTCATCGCCCGAGGCTCCCGGGAGTCCCGACAAAGGTGATGTCACCGGAGGGCATGATGGTCCCCTGCTCCGCGTTCGCCCACACGATGCCGCTCACGATCGCGATGGCGAGGCTGGCCGCGATCCCGACCCGCCAGCTCGTCTTCTGGTACCAGCGCTGGGTCACCACCGGCGGCGGGAGCTTGGGTGTTTGATCGACAGGTCTGATCACCCTGGGCGGGGCCAGCGGCGCGAGCAGGTCGAGCGGCTTGTCATTCCCGCGCTCGCGCAGCGCGGAGAACCCGGGCTCGCGATCCCGCCAGGTCTGGACGATCACCTTGCCGCCGGACATCGAGAGCAGCACCGCGTCGTGGACCGCGACCAGCTCGGCGACGTGCTTCATCGCCGCCGAGCGCGCCGACGCATCGGGCGCGCGAGCCAGCGCGAGCCGGGCGCGCTGCAGCTTGGTGCGAGGCGAAGCCTCCGCGTCGGGGAGGTCCGCGAGCGTCGGCGCGCCGGGAGCCACGACGATCGCGGCCCCGCGGGTGTCGCGGTCCGGCCCGGTGAGCCAGACGACGTGCCCGCCGGCCGACGCGGGGAAGCCCCCCGGCGCCAGCCCGACGTCCGTGCCGTCGATCGTGACCCGACCGGTGCCCTTGATCTCGATCGTCCCGTTGGCACCGAGCGCACGCCGGGTGGCCTCGAAGGCCTCGACCACCTCGGGGAGGTAGATCATCCCGTCGAGCGTGCGGTTCGGATCGAGCTTGTGGACCAGCGCGAACGCGGCGTTCGCATCCTTGTGGTTCCGGTCGTTGAGCAGCGCCTGGCCGAGCACGAGGGTCAGATCCGCGTAGGGCTTCACCGCCCGAGACGGACTGACCTGCCACAGCTCGTGCTGGCCATCACGCGCGTCCTTGGCCGCCTGGGCCGGGTTATCGTTGACCTGATCCTCGGCGCGCTGGAGCAACCGCCTCGCCTGGTCGAGCCGGGGAGCGTCTTCATCGACGATCTCGTCCTTGAGCGCGGCGGCGTCCGTGCTCGGTAGCCCGCGCAGGTCGGGATGCACGCTGAGCTCGGCTTCGAGCAGGGTCGCGAGCTCGCGGGTCGCGGTCTCGCGGGATAGATTGACCACCGCCACGGGCCGCTTGTCGGCGTGCGCCACCCCGCCCCCAAAAAGGAGCGCACAGAGGATCGCCCAGCGGGCCGCCATGCCGGGCGACATTCCCTTACTATAGGATACCTTGCAGTGCGGGCACACGCCCGTCACGGTCTCGTCAAGGTGTGGCGAATGCCACTGCATGGAAGAGCCGCTCCAGAAATCTCTCGAACGCTATGACGTGCTGGACCGCATCGCGGTTGGCGGCATGGCCGAGGTGTTCCTCGCGAAGGCCTACGGGGCTCACGGGTTCGAGAAGACGATCGCGATCAAGCGGATCCTGCCCGAGCTCGCGAGCGATCCCGAGTTCGCGGCTCGGTTCATCGCGGAGGCCAAGGTCGCGGTCCGGCTGTCCCACGCCAACGTGGTGCAAGTGTTCGACTTTGGACGGATCGGCGAGTCGTTGTTCATCGCGATGGAGTACGTCGACGGGCTCGATCTCGCGGCGATGCTGCGCAAGTTCAAGGACGAGAAGCGCCAGGTCCCCCTGCCGGCCGCGTTCCACATCGCGATCGAGATCATCCGCGCGCTCGACTTCGCGCACGGTCACAACGTCGTCCATCGCGACATCAAGCCGTCGAACATCCTGATCTCCCGCGCGGGCGAGGTGAAGATCGCGGATTTCGGGATCGCGGTCGCCGCGCAGCCCCACCGCGGCGGCGGGCCGGGGCCCCGCAAGGTGATGGGCAAGTGGCGCTACATGTCGCCCGAGCAGGCCCGCGGCGACACCCTCGACACCCGCAGCGACCTGTTCTCCGCGGCCTCGGTGATCTACGAGCTGTTCACCGGCGAGAAGTTGTTCCCCGGCGACGAGGCCGAGGACATCGTCAAGAACATCGAGCTGATGCCGATCCCGCGGATGTCGGCGCTCCGGCCCGGGCTGCCGTCCCGACTCGATGAGGTCCTCGGGAGCGCGCTCCAGCGCAAGCCGATCGATCGGCCGTCGCGCCCGGCGACCGTGCTGCGCTCGCTGATCGAGCTGTCGTACGAGTCGTCGATCATGGCGACCGCGCTCGACGTCGCCGACGCGCTCGCGACGGTGATCCCCGCGAAGCGGCAGTCCGGCCGTGGCGCGCTCGACGACGTGATCCGCAAGCAGCTCTCGGATCCACCGACCGCCGCGCGGCGCACCGCGGTCACCGACGGCAAGCCGCCATCGACCGAGACCGCCGAGCGGAACGACGTCTCGACCGGCCTGTTTCGCAAGATGGGCCTCGACGGGCTGTCGCGGCTCGAGGAGGCCGAGATCGATCATACGAAGGTCGCCGCGCCCCGCGCGCGCCGGAACTCCGAGCAGGGCCACGCGATGCCCGGCGACACCGATCTACACAAGCTCTACGAGGCGTCGAGGGATCGAGATCGCCACACCGAGGTCGGCGGCCCACCGACGGGCGAGATCCCCAAGCAGCAGCCCCTCGCGGAGGGCACCCGGACGACCTCCACGGGCCCCGCGTCGGGCACCGCGGACGTCCCCCCGTCGAGATCTCGCGGGGCGCGGATCGGGCTCGCGCTGGTCGTCGCCTGCGCCGGCGGCGCCGGCATCTTCGCGCTGACCCGCCCGCACGGCCCGGACCCAGCGCTCGTGACGCCGCCCGCGGACGCGATGAGCGTGCCGGCCGAGTTCGGCGAGCTCAAGGTCGTGACCGTCCCGCCGGGCGCCAGGGGGACGATCAACGGCACGGCGTTCAGCCAGGTCACGCCCGCGCGCGCCAAGAATGTCCCGACCGGCGTCGCGAAGATCCACCTCGAGCTCGACGGCTATGTCCCCCTCGACTTCGAGGTGACCGTCGAGCGGGGCGAGACGCTCTCGGTGCAGCGCAACTTCGTCGTCGCACCCGCGACGCTACACCTCACCACCGAGCCGCTCGGTGTGCAGGTCACGCTCGCGGGCAGGGTCCTCGGCGTGACGCCGCTCACCCGCGATGACCTCCTCGCCGAGAACGGCGTGGTGGTGAACCTGTCGCGCAGCGGCTACGACCCGCTGACGTTCAAGATCGATCTCCTGCCCGGCAAGATCACGAGCATCGAGCGCACGCTGAAGGAAGCGCAGAAGTTCGGCACCGTGAAGTTCGACGTCAAGCTCGCCGATGGCCGGAAAGGTGGCTGGGGGATCGTCTCGGTCAACGGCAAGAAGTACGGCCGTACCGACGCCGCGCTCAAGCTGCCGGTCGGGCAGCTCACGCTCCACCTCGTCAACGATGGGGACAAGAGCAAGCCGCCCCTCCGGTGGGAAACGATCTGCGAGGTCACCGAGGCCGGACCGAACGTGTGTCCGATCACGCTGCCGTGACCGATCGCGTATGCTGCGCGCCATGGCTTGGACCGTCTATTACCAGGTGCATCGCGACAAGGTTCTCAGCGATGCGGAGCGCAAGCAGCTCGGCGCGATCATCGGCGAGGTGAACTCGAACGATCTGACATCGGAGCCGCTCCGCATGCAGTACGCGACCTCGGCGCGGCCCGATCGCGCGATCGCGTGGGGCGCGTCGAAGCTCCGCGACGACGACACCGAGATGGTCGACCTCGGCTACATCCTCGAGGGGCTGACCGACGTCCGGCAGCTGCTCGAGAGCGCGACCTGCCACGTCTCCGACGATAACGAGATCGTCGTGTGGGACAAAGAGGGAGAGCGCTACTCGGTCGATTCAGGCGAGGCAGACGCGGAGGCCCCGGTCACCGTGATCCATGAAGACGACGCGCCGTGGATCGAAGCGACCGGATCGTGACGGTAAATCGTCAATGCTGGATCGAGAAGCTAGCGCGGCTGCTTCTTGCGCATGATCTGGATCGTCACGTCGCCTGACAGCTTCGAGCGACACGCGAGCCGGACCTTCGTGATGTGATAGACGTTGCCGAGGTGCTTGCGCTCCTCGTCGGTGAACGGCGTGAGGTGCTCGGCACCGCCGACGATCTTGACACGGCATAGCCCGCACGTCCCCTTGCCGACGCACGCGGTGTCGATCCCCGCGGAGACCCGGGCACCTGCCTCGAACAAGGTGTCGCCCTCACGACATGCGACGACGAGCGCGCCCTCGTCGCGCAGGATGGTCACCGTGGGCATGAGCTCGCCAGGTGCACGATCATCGCACTGGTGCACGTCATTCGCGAGCGGGCCACCGCGGTTCGCTCACCAGCCCGGCAGATACCGCACCGTGGGTGGATCACACCTCACCCGCAGCGCACGGGGACCGGAGGCTCGAACGTCCGAGCACGTCCGCCTGTCCAGTCGAGGTCACAAGCCATGGTCATCGAGGCAAGGGTTCGCGATCGATTCGGTGGGGGTCACAGCTCGTCGTCAACGGCCGGCTCCGCGGTGGTGTCGCGATCGGCGAACGCGCACCAGGCCAGCAGCTCGAGCAGATACCCCTCGGCAGCGCGCAGCTCTCCTGCCGCGACCGACAACGATGCCATCCAGGACAACGTGCGGGCGCGTGGCCGAAGATCCTGCTCGGTCGCCGAGGAGGCGCCAATGGAATCGTAGGGAGACAACATGTTGTCGTGAAGGTTCACGGACAGTGCCAATGTCGTTCGATCGACGCACGACTATGGCCTCATGATCACAGCTACTTAGCGGCCTTTTTTTTCGAGCGGCAACGCCCGCGCGCGCGCGCGCACACGGGCTGCTCACGCGGGCGAGCGGACGAGCAGGGCGATCGGAAATGTGCCCCACAGCCCCGCCAGCGAGACCGTCCCGCCGGCGTGCGTCCGATCCGAGAACAGCTCACGCCAGGTGCCCGCGGGCAGCTCGAGCGTCGTGTCTCGCCATCCGTCCGCGCGCACGCCGAGGCGCGGGATCACGGTCAGCATGGCGTCGCCTCGCGAGAACGCGAACACGCGATGCGCCTGGGCCCCGGCGGCGGCGAGCGCGCGATATCCGCCTTCGAACAGCGCGGGCAACCGGCGGCGCAGCGCGAGGACGCGGCGGATCGTCCACAGCTTTCCTGCATCGAGATCCCGCGCCGCGTGCGACGCGCTGACATCCGAGATCGTGCGCAGCGCCCGCCGGCGCGCCGCGAGATCGACCGGACGCCGATTGTCGGGATCGACGAGCGAACCATCCCGCAGCTCGGTGCCTTGATACAGGTCCGGCACGCCGGGCGCCGTCAGCTTCACGAGCAGCATCGCGAGCGAGTTGCGATCGCCGTGCGGTCGTAGCCGCGCAGCGAGCCCCGCGATCTCCTCGACGAGCTCGGCGTCCGAATAGACATGATCGATCCAGCGATCGCGCGCTGCCTCGTACGTGGCGTCCGGCCGTCGCCACGACGTCCGCGTGCGGGCCTCGCGCGTCGCCTTCCCGGCGTATTGCTTCGCTCGATCGATCGACAGCGGCCATGCGCCCACGAGCGTCTGCCACATCAAGTACTCGAGCGTGCGGTCCGGCGCGACCTCGCCCCACCCGTGCTCGGCGCGCGCGCGCCAGCGCCCGACACAATCCGCCCATACACCGGGAAACTCGGAGAGCGTGGCGATCCGCGCGCGCACGTCCTCGCCGCGCTTCGTGTCATGCGTCGAGGTCGCGAGCATCGACCAAGCGCGGCCCGCGGCGAGCTGGCGATGGAGCGCGGCCGGATCGACGCCGAACGCGCGCAGGTCGGCCCCGACCTCGCAGCGGGCGAGCAGCCGGACCTGGCGATACAGCAGCGTGTCCTCGTCGCCCTTGGCGACGATCGGCCCCGAGACCTGCTGCGTCGACCGCGCCAGCTCGAGCGCCTCGGGGCTCGGGAGCTCGAACGCCAGCGCGGCCTCGAGGAACGCGACCAGATCCTCGTCGAGGTCGGGCCGCGCCTCCATCGCCGCCGTCGCGGCGCGCGCGATCCGTTCGCGATCTGCGGGCACCTCGTGCTCGCCGCCGAGGTACGTGCGGTACGTCGCGTAGCCGGCGAGCAGCTCGGCGAGCGCGGTCTCGATCTCCGCGCGCGTGTAGTCGCGGCAGGCCGGACTCGCCGCGCACGCACGAACGCCGAGCTCGGTCAGCCGCGCCAGCTCGCTGTGCAGCGCATCCGTCATCACCTCCCGGCGCGCCCGCCGGCTCTCTGCCGCGGGATCGAAGCGCTCCCCCGTGTACGTCGAGAACAGCTCCGTCAACCGCGCTTCACTCTCGGGATCGACGAACAAGGTCCCGATCCGCTCCATGAAGTCGTAGCCCGTCGTGCCATCGACCGGCCAGCTGCCGGGGAGCGGCTCGCCCGAGCCGAGGATCTTCTCGACGACGATCCACGCGCCAGGCGCGACCGCCCGGAGCTGCTCGAGATAGCCCGCGGGATCGCGCAGGCCATCGACGTGGTCGACGCGAACGCCATCGAGCGTGCCATCCCGGAGCCACGCGAACACCCGGCGATGACTCGCGGCCAGCACGTCGGGTTCCTCGTTGCGGAGCCCGACGAGGTTCGTGATGTCGAAGAACCGGCGATAGGACAGCTGGCTCCCGGCCACCGTCCAGTGGGCGAGCCTGTAGTTCTGCGCCTCGAGGACCGCGTCGAGCTCGACCGGATCCGTGTTGATCGCGGCGAGCTCGTCCACGACGGCCTTCGCACATCGCAGATCCGCCGCGCACACCGCCGCCACGCGCTGCAGCAGCACCGCCTTGTCGCGGTGGCGCCGGCGCCGCGCATCGCGCTCGAGCTCGCGCGGCGACGGCAGCCCCGACAGCGCGTCCCCGATGAACTGCAGCTCGGCGTGGCCGATCCGCTCGCCGGCGCGCCGCACGATCGCCCCGAGCGAGCGCGGCGCGATCGGAAACCGCATGTCGTGCGCGCGGATCTCGAAGACGCCGTGGTCGTGCTCGATCGCGAGCGTCCCCGAGGTCAGCGCGCGCCCGTAGCGCTCCCCGAGCACCGGCAGCAGCACGCGATCATCGCTGCCGATCGTCCAGTCGACATCGAAGAAGTGCGCGTAGTAGCTCGCGGGCCCGTTCTCGAGCACGTCGATCCACCAGCGATTGCCGGTGCCGGTGATCGACATGTGATTCGGCACGATGTCGAGCAGGATCCCGAGGCCGGCCTCGCGCGCGGTGGCGACCAGCGTGGCGAAGCCCTCCTCACCGCCGAGCTCCGCGCTCACCCGATCCGGATCGACGATGTCGTAGCCGTGCGTCGAGCCCTTCGCGGCCTGCAGCACCGGCGACAGGTACAGATGGCTGACCCCGAGCTCGGCGAGATACGGCATCGCCGCGGCGGCGTCCGCGAACGTGAAGCCCGCGTGGAGCTGGAGCCGATACGTCGCGCGCGGCGTCACGAGGGTTCCCGGCGCAGCAGCCACAGCGAGCGCGCGATCACCTTGATCTCCGCGCCTGCCTCGAACCGATCGCCGGGTTGCCCATCGTCTGCGAAGCCACGCTCGGTATCCATCACCCGCCGCCACGCCGCGCCCCAGCGGGCCGCCGGCAGCCTGAACACGCTGTCCCCGGCGTGCGAATGGAACACGATCAAGAACGTGTCATCGAGGATCGGCTCGCCGCGCTCGTCGGGGACGAGGATCCCGTGGCCGTTCAAGAACACCTGGATCGAGTTCGAGTCCGAGGAGTCCCATCCCTCCCCGACCATCTCGTCACCTTCGGGGGTGAACCACGCGATGTCGGGCAACGCGGGGGTGTGCTTCTTGTGCGGCCTGATCGGCCGGCCCTGGAACCAGCCTCTGCGGCGAAACGCGGGGTGATCCCGCCGCAGCTGCGCGAGCCTCCTGGTGAACTCGAGCAGCTCCTTGTCGGCCGCGGCCCAGTCGAACCACGAGATCTCGTTGTCCTGGCAGTAGGCGTTGTTGTTGCCGTGCTGCGTCCGCCCGAACTCGTCGCCGCCGAGCAACATCGGGACGCCCTGCGACAGGAACAGCGTCGAGAGCATGTTGCGCTGCTGGCGGCGGCGCAGCGCGTTGATCGCCGGATTTGCGGTCGGTCCCTCGGCGCCGCAGTTCCAGGATCGATTGTGGCTCTCGCCGTCGCGGCTGCCCTCGCCGTTGGCCTTGTTGTGCTTCTCGTTGAACGACACGAGGTCGCGCAGCGTGAAGCCATCGTGCGCGGTCACGAAGTTGATGCTCGCGTGCGGGAACCGCCCGCCCGACTGATAGAGGTCCGAGCTCCCCGTGAACCGGGCGCCGAGCTCGGGCAACGATCCCGGCTCGCCACGCCAGTAGTCGCGGATCCAGTCCCGGTACTTCCCGTTCCACTCCGACCACAGCGGCGGGAAGTTACCGACCTGATAGCCGCCCTCACCGACGTCCCACGGCTCGGCGATCAACTTCACGCGCGACACCACCGGATCTTGCTGGATCAGATCGAAGAACACACCGAGCCGATCGACCTCGTGGAGCCCGCGCGCGAGCGCCGACGCCAGATCGAAGCGGAAGCCATCGACGTGCATCTCCTCGATCCAGTAACGGAGCGAGTCCATCACCAGCTGCAACACGTGCGGGTTGCGCATCTGCAGCGTGTTGCCGGTGCCGGTGTAGTCCATGTAGTACGCCGGGTTGTCGCCGACGAGCCGGTAGTACGCTTGGTTGTCGAGACCGCGCATCGACAGCGTCGGGCCATCATGGTTGCCCTCGCCGGTGTGGTTGTAGACCACGTCGAGGATCACCTCGATGCCGTGCTGGTGGAGCGAGCGCACCATGTGCTTGAACTCGGCGACCGCGCCGTCCGCGGTCTGGACGCTCGCGTACTCGGGGTGCGGCGCGAAGTAACCGATCGAGTGATAGCCCCAGTAGTTGCGCAGGCCTCTCTCGAGCAAGAACCCGTCGTGGATGAACGCGTGGATCGGCAACAGCTCGACGGCGGTGATCCCGAGGCTCTTGAGGTACTTGATCGCCGCGGGGTGCGCGAGCCCCGCGTACGATCCGCGCAGCTCGCTCGGGACCTCGGGATGCGTGGCGGTGATGCCCTTGACGTGGGCCTCGTAGATCACCGTCTCGTTCCACGGGATCTCGAGCGGACGGTCGTTTCCCCAGTCGAAGAACGGCTGGACCACGACCGATCGCAGCGTCGCCGGTGCGCTGTCCTCGTCCGACATCTTGCCCGTCGGCGTGTCGCCGCGCAGCGAGGAGCCCCACACCAGCCCGTCGCTGAGCCCGCGGGCGTAGGGATCGACCAGCAGCTTGTGCGGATTGCAACGGAGGCCCCGGGCCGGATCCCAGGGGCCGTGAACGCGGTAGCCGTAGCGTTGCCCGGGGCGGACCTCGGGCAGGTAGCAGTGCCAGATCTGACCGGTGCCGCAGACGAGATCGAGCCGCGACTCCTCGCCGCGTGGATCGAACAGGCACAGCTGCACGAGGTCGGCGACGCCGCTGTAGACCGCGAAGTTGGTGCCGAAGCCATCGAAGTTCGCGCCGAGCGGATACGGGCGCCCTGGCCAGACCTTGCGTCGTCCCGACTTCGCCTCGATCCCCGCGACACCGCCGGAGATGGGGTGCGTCGTCATGGCGCGAAGGCACGCGTGGGGACGAGCGCCCGCGACCGGCGGAGCGCGAGCACGCTCTCGATCCGCTCGGGCCGCCCCCAGTCACTCCACTCCACACCTTCGAGCTCCATCGCGGCGAGCCGATGAGGCGCCCGCTCGAGCATGTCCCTCGAGAAGCTGACCGGCAGGAACGCGCGATAGATGTAGTCGATCGCGTCCTCCTCGTCGGTGGTGCCGATCAAGGGGACCAGCGAGTCGAGGATATCGAGGAGCTGCGGCTCCGTGGCACGCCCGAGCTCCCACAGCGCGCCGACCGAGGCGCACGTCACCATGGTGTTCCACAGCGCGCCGCCCGCGTTGAGCTCGAGCGCGTGATTCGCGGACGGGTTCTCGACGAAGCCGACCAGCCGGCGCACCTGCGGGATCTGCGTGAGCGGTTCACCGAGCGACAGATAGCCGAGCTCGGGATCTGGCTCGCTCGGCCGGGCGCCGAGCAGCACGACGCTGTCGCGCCGCTGGGCGGCCACCTCCCGCGCGGTGCGGATCTGCTCGACGTACTTCGCGGACGGCGCGACGTAGTGATCGGTCGGGGTGATCGTCACGATCGCGTTCGGCGTCCAGCGCCGGATCATCGCGACCGCGACGAACAGCGCGAGCCCGGTGTCGCGTGACGAGGGCTGGCGGAACACGTGATCGCACATGCCCGCGAGCTGCGGATAAGCATACTCGCCATGATGCGTGCCGATCACGGTCATCGTGTGCGACGGCGGAGTCAGCTTGTTGAGCCGCTCGAGGGTGTGCTGCAGCATCGAGCGGTTCCCGAGGAGACAACAGTACTGCTTCGGGATGCGCCGGCCGAAGCGCCGCTCGACGTACTGGGACAGGCGCGTGCCTTCTCCACCCGCGAGCGCGAGGGTCCAGTGGATCGCCGGAGAGTCGTCTTCGACCGGTGGATGGGTGGACGTCCGCAGGGTCTGGGAGTCAGAGCTCGGCATCGTCTGGTGGAGACCTGCGATGTTCATGCCCGGTATGTGGTGGCGGGCCTGCAGGGAGCGCCGGCGGGCAAGCGTTGACCTGTCGCGAAGTTACGTCAGCGATCGATCGATGCATGCGTCGGTCGGGAGCGTGCGGCATCGCGCGGCTGTGCCACGGCGCGCGTGCGCCTACCCCCGATAGAAATTCCTTGGAGGACGGCCCCCTAGCCAGCGCCCGAGACCCGGGGCGCTCACGAGGGTCAAGTCTCGAGCGCATCCCGTAAGCCGGACCCGGGGGCCGTATCGAGTTGATCCATCGTTCCGTCGCGGCGGGCGCCCGGGGTGAGCCTTCCACTCTAGCGACGCACGATCGCACAGCTCACAGGCGACAGCACGCCACCGACCACGGGCGCCGAGGCGAGCACGACGGCGGCCGCCCGCCCATCGAGGGGCTGATCCGAGAGGTTCACGATCAGCGCGTACCCGGGCCGATCGATCCGAAGCCCCTGCCCGTCCGCGATCACGTCGACGCGGGTCGCCCGCGGCGAGGGGTCGCGCAGCCCGGGGCTCCGCCGCCGGAGCGCGATCAGCTCGCGATACCAGGTGAGCATGTCGGCATGCGGCGCCCGCTCGCGCTCGTCCCAGCGCAGGACGCTGAGCGCGCGGGTCGCGGGATCGATCGGATCGATCGGCGTTGTGGTCCAGCCCGCGGCCGAGTGCTCCGCTCGCCGGCCCTCGACGACGGCCCTGCGGAGCTCGGGAGACTCGAGGTCGGCGAAGTAGCAGAACGGCGAGGAGGCGGCCCATTCCTCGCCCTGGAACAGCATCGGGACGAACGGTGACACCATCAGGATCGCCGCCGCGATCTTCGTGCGCTCGATGCCGACGAGGTGAGGCAGCCGCTCGCCGGCGGCGCGGTTCCCCAGCTGATCGTGCGATTGCACGTAGCCGATCAGCCGATCGCGCGGCCGGTCACCGAACGGCTTCCCGTGCCGCCCGCCGCGAAACGGCGAGTACACGCCATCGAGGGCGTAGCCGCCATGCAGCACCTTCGCGAGCGTGCGCCGGTCGGCGAAGTCGCCATAGTATCCGCTCGTCTCCCCGGTGAGCAGGGCGTGCACGGCGTGATGGAAGTCGTCGTTCCAGTGCGCATCGAGGCCCCAGCCGCCGGCCTCCCGTTCGGTCACGACCCGAGGATCGTGGTCGTCGTACTCGCCGATCAACACGAACGGGCGAGCGAGCGCGCGCTCGAGGGCGCGCACCTCGTCGGCCAGCTCCGCGACGAAGTGAGGCTCGCTATCGTCGTGGAGCGCGTGGAGCGCGTCGAGCCGCAGCCCGTCGGCGGCGTAGTCGCGCAGCCACGCGACCGCGCTGTCGATGAAGAACCGGCGCACGTTCGAGCTGTCGCGATCGTCGAAGTTGATCCCTTCCCCCCACGGCGTGCGGTGGTGCGCGGTGCGGTACGGGCCAAACTCCGAGAGGTACGAACCCTCGGGTCCGAGGTGGTTGTGCACGACATCGATCAGCACCGCGAGCTCGCGCTGGTGGCACGCGTCGATCAGCTGGTGCAGTCCGGCCGGTCCGCCATACGGCGCGTGAGGCGCGAACAGGTCGACCCCGTCATAGCCCCAGCCGTGCACGCCAGAGAACTGCGCGATCGGCATCAGCTCGACATGCGTGATCCCGAGCGCCACGAGATGATCGAGATGTGAGATCGCGCCGACGAACGTGCCGGGCTCGCTGAACGTCCCGATGTGCAGCTCGTAGATCACGGCCTCGTGCAGCGGCACCGGCCGGAACCCGTGCGTGGCCGAGCGCGGCGGCGGATCCACCCAGCGCGAAGGACCGTGGACCCCGTGAGGCTGCCACCTGGAGCGCGGATCGGGGCGCGGCGGACCGCCATCGAGCGCGATCGCGTAGTCGTCACCCGCGGCGAGCACGGGCCCGCGCCACCACCCTGCGAGCTCGGCAGCGGCCGTCACCCGCCGGCTCCCGATCACGACCTCGACTTGACGAGCCAGGGGCGCCCAGATCCGGACCGGTTCGCGCATGGGTGGCCGCGATGCCAACCCCGTGCCGCCAGGTCCCGACTCCCGATCGGCGCGGCGCCGACGTCAGTCACGCCCGGGGTTTGCGAGCCCGAGGCGATGCAGCATCTTGTGGATCGACATCCGATCGATCCCGGCAGCGCGCGCCGCGGCCGAGATGTTCCCGTCGTGCTGCGCGAGCAACCGGGAAATATATCGACGCTCGAACTCGCTGATGACGTCCTGCTTGGCGTTCTTGAACGGCTTGGTGACATCCACCGGCACGGTCATCGATCCATCCGCGGAGGTCGCGGTCTGTGATGGGGTCACGCTGATCGACGGCTCGGACCTGGGCGCCGAGGCGGGGGTGCGACGCAGCGAGTCCTCGTTCTCCGGTGTCTCGGCGAGCAAGACCGCACGCTCGATCACGTTGCGCAGCTCGCGAACATTGCCCGGCCAGTCGTGCTTCATCATCAGATCGATCGTCTCCTGCGCGATCGACGCGAGCTCACCGCCCGGGGTGGTCGCCAGGATGTGCTCGATCAGGAGCGGGAGGTCGTCCTTGCGCTCGCGCAACGGCGGGACGTGCACGCGCGCCACCGCGAGCCGGTAGTACAGGTCCTCGCGGAATCGCCCGCGGTTGACCTCGACACCGAGATCGCGGTTCGTCGCGGCGACGACCCGCAGATCGACCTCGATCGTCTTGGAGCCGCCGACCCGGCGCACCTCCTTGCGCTCGAGCACGCGCAGCAGCTTGGGCTGCATCGCGAGCGGCAGCTCGCCGATCTCGTCGAGGAATACGGTGCCTCCGTGCGCGCGTTCGAACGCGCCGGCATACGAGCTCGTCGCGCCGGTGAACGCGCCGCGCTCGTGGCCGAACAGCTCGCTCTCGATCAGGTTCGGCGGGATCGAGCCGCAGTCGAGCACGACGAACGCCCCCTTGTTGCGGGGCGACTGGTCGTGCAGCGCCTCCGCGACCAGCTCCTTGCCAACGCCGGTCTCGCCCGTGACCAGCACGGTCGTGTCGCTCTTCGCGAGCTTCTCGAGCCGGGCGAACATCTCGCGCATCTTGACGGACCGGCCGATCATCGAGCCGAAGCGATCGGTGTCGGACAGCTCGATCTCGACCGAATCGCCGAGCGGATCGAACTTGAGGCGCGTGCCGCCGAGCGCGATCTGCGCGCCGGGCTGGATGTAGACGTCGTTGATCCGCAGGCTCGACACGTAGGTGCCGTTCGTCGAATCGAGATCGCGCAGACGATAGCCGCGATCATCGAGCCGGATCTCGCAATGCAGGCCGGAGACCTTCGAGTCGCTGAGCTGCACGTCATTGCCGCGGCGCGCGCCGATCCGGATCACCGATGCTTCGATGTCGCGGATCAGACCGGCATCGGCTCCGCTGACGACCTCGACGCGGACCCGACGAAGGCGCGCGGAAGTCGCACGGCCTCCGATATAGGTCACCCAGGTTCCCGAGCGCAGATCGTCGACCGCCATGGCGCAAGCACGTTACCACAGCACCTGGAATTCACAGCTGTTTCAGTTCGTTGCCAGCCACGCCCACGCGGCAACACACGCCGCCGATTCCGACAAGACGCGGTGCGTCGGACGGCCGGCGCTCGAACGCGGCCGCGAGCGCACGATGCCCTCCGATCGGCCGGACCCGCTGGCGGAAAATCGACGCGCCCCCCGCCACGAACGCCGCGTCCGCTGGATGGATCTGTCGGGTGCTACCGTCGGCGGATGAGCGAGACGACCCCTTCGGATCTGGTGCGGCTCGGGGAGCTGGACGCGGCGTGGGCGATCCGGGGCCCGGGGGCTCGGCTCGAGGCGATCCGGAAGGCGGGCCGCCGCCTGCGCGACCGGATCCTCGCCGGGGGCGCGGCGCGCTGCGTACGAACGCTCGATGTGGCGACGTTCCCGTATCCGACGGCGTTGGCGCTCGACGGCGTCGCCTCCTCGCCGGCACCCTACGTGTTCATGCGCAGTCGCATGCACCTGGTCCAGGTCTGGGTGAACGGCCGCACCGTCACGATCCTCGTCAACCCTACCGACTCCGAGCGCTCGACGGCGACCCCGTTCTTCGCGCGCATGGACGACCGGTACGGTCGCGTCGCCACCCGGCTGCTCGCGAAGATCCACACCACGGTGCCGGCGGCGCTCGCCTCCTGGGGTGTGGCCCCGGCAGCGATCGATTACGTCACGTTCGATCACCTGCACGCGCAGGACGTTCGCGGGCTGCTCGGACCGGACGGCGTGTTGCCGCGCGCGAGGCTGCTCGTCCAGCGTGGCGAGCTCGACACGCTTGCCGGCCTGCACCCGCTCCAGGTCGCTTGGTACATCCCGAACGCGCTCGCGGGCGTCGCGCCGGATCGGATCCTCTCGCTCGATGGGGACTACCTGATCGGCGGAGGCTTCGCGATCGTGCGCACGCCGGGCCACACCGCCGGCAATCACTCGATCGTGCTCGTCACCGACCGAGGGCTCTGGACGATCAGCGAGAACGGCACCTGTGTCGACGCGTATACCCCGGGGATCAGCCGGATCCGCGGCCTCGCCCGCCACGCACGTGACGCCGGGGTCGAGGTGATCCTCAACGCGAACACGCGCGAAGGCTCGCTCGATCAGTACACGTCGATGGTGCTCGAGAAGACGCTCGCGGACGCCGTGCCGGATCGCCCGGAGCTGCCACAGCACTTCCCCTCGTCCGAGCTGATCCGGCATCGGCTCGCACCTGGGCTGTCACCGAGCTACGCCCACGGCCCGATCACCCACGGCGTCGTGGTCACCGCGCCGGGGGGATCGGGGCGGGCGTCCGCCTCGTACTCGACCGCGAGGCATTGACCCGCGAGCGCAGCGCATCCTCGACGACGATCACCAGCGTCGATCGATTCGGACGCCACGACAGCATCGTACGCGCACGCGCGGGATCCGCGACGAGCCGGGGCGGATCGCCCGCGCGCCGCGGGCCGATCGTGTACGGCACATCCTTGCCGAGCAGCCCGCTCGCCGTCTCGATGACCTCGCGCACCGAGTAACCGCGCCCCATCCCGAGGTTGAGCGCCCCGAGCGTATGCCCCCGCTCGAGCTCGGCCAGCGCCGCGAGGTGCGCGCTCGCGAGGTCCATCACGTGGATGTAGTCACGGATGCACGTGCCATCGGGCGTGGCGTAGTCATCGCCGTAGACCGTGAGCGGCGGCCGCCTGCCGAGCCCGGCGTCGATCACGAGCGGGATCAGGTGGGTCTCGGGTTCGTGCGACTCGCACATCGTGCCATCGGGATGCGCGCCGGCGGCGTCGAAGTAGCGCATCGCCGCCCACCGCAGCCCGTAGGCGTTGCCCCATGCCTCGAGCGCGAGCTCGACCGCGAGCTTCGTCGCGCCATACGGATTGACCGGCTCGCGGCGCGCCGTCTCCGGAATCGGGACGATCGTGGGGTTGCCGTACACCGCGGCCGTCGAGGAGAACAAGCACGCGGTGATGCCTTCATCCCGGATCGCCTCGAGCAGCGACAGCGTGCGCACGAGGTTGTTGTCGAAGTAGAGATCCGGCTGGTGCACGGAGTCAGCCACCTGGATCTTGCCGGCGAAGTGCGCGACGGCGGCCACGCGGTGGTAGCGGCAGATCCGCCGGACCACGGCGGTGTCGCCGAGATCACCGACCACGACATCGACCGATGCCGGCAACCGCGCGGGAGGCCCTGCCGAGAAGTCGTCGAGCACCACGACCTGACGGCCTGATTCAGCCGCGAGCCGCGCGAAGTGGCTGCCGACGAAACCGGCGCCTCCCGTGACGAGGATCGTGCTCGGGTCACTCATCGAACCTCCGGATCGTTTCGGGCGGGTCGTCGCGGCCCCGCGCGCACAGGAGGCGCACGACTCGCGAGTCCGGCCGGATCACGGGGGCGACGGGGCGAGCCCCGCCGACCCGAGAGTCTCCCAGGCTCCGCGCCACGCAAGCCTCAGCGCGGCCCCGCGCCACCGCCACCCGGGCTGCCGCTGCCGATCCCACCCGGTCCGGTCGGCGCTCCGCCTGTCCCGGTCGGCGCTCCGCCTGTCCCGGTCGGCGCTCCGCCTGTCCCGGTCGGCGCTCCGCCCGTGCCGCTGGTGCCCGCGTCGTACCCACCGGTCGTACCGCCACCCATGGCGCCGCCATCCGTGGTGCCGCTGGTCCCCGTCGCGCCTCCATCACCGACGCCCGCGTCAGTCGCCATCGGCGTCGTGTCGGGCGTTCCCGCGGGATTCGTGTCGGGCGTTCCCGTGGGCCCGCCCGCGCTGCCCTCGCCGGACATCTCGCGCCGATCCATCGTGCCGCCGCTGGTCGCCGTCGGATCGTTTGTCCCCGACGGCGTGCCGCTGCTGGATCCCATCGGACCCTCGGACGAGCTCGTCGTCGCCCCGGATGGATCTTTCGTGGTCGACTCGGATGGATCCTTCATGGACTCGCCCGTGTTGGCCGAACCCTCCACGGTATGGGGTGCGCCGCGCTTGTTATCGTGATCAGACTGTCGACGACAGCCGACCGCTGCCGCGACGATCACGCACGAGAATAGAACTGAACGCTGGAACCGCATGTCATCCCTCCTTCTCCCCCGGGAGAGCAACATCCGCGCCCACATGCGCCCGGACGCCATCGTTACCGCTCGAGACCAGCCCGGCTGGTGAGCCGGTCTTCGTCGAGATGGTCATTGCACAACCGCGCGCGCGTCGAAGCGCTGCGATTCAGCGGCGCGCTCCCGAAACCT
>WBZN01000716.1_pt1 | contig 22391 bp, 43 predicted proteins | sample 5204281 | NCBI WGS metagenome assembly WBZN01 (sample SAMN12344347, study PRJNA552823) | activated sludge metagenome | biome: Activated sludge suspended growth; feature: Nitrification reactor; material: Wastewater; isolation source: activated sludge from nitrification reactor of wastewater... | reverse complement strand
ATTCAATTTATCTCTACTATTTTGAATCTCGTGGAATACCACCACGACAACTAGTCCAATAATTGCGGCGACAGCTACGAAATAAATGGTCATTCCGCTAGATTATCGCAATATCCTTATTTTGTCAAGAAATTTCTAGTCGGCTCGATTGCGAGCAGCGGAGTTCTAGGGGGGTGGCGTGCGCCGGGGACTTTGGGATAGCGGAAGCGGAGAATCCTGGGAGATAAAAGGAAAAGAGAAACCAGGCAGGCAAGGCATTATGTAACAGCAGGAGGAATAGTTATTGATATAACATATACAATAAGGAAGGAGGGAAGGAATAAAGAAAAGCCACCAGGCGACGTCGCCTGGTGGCAGGAGAGCAGACAAAAAGAAAGAACCTATAGCGGTTAGGCCATAGGTTCTTTCTATGTATTGGTTAGGTTAGCGCAGGATGATTAGCTAACGTCGGCAGCCTCCTGCTCCCGGTTACGCTTAGCGGCAGCCTTACCCCTAAGCGGTGCGTTGTTGTACCACTCTTGGGTTACAGTCTCAATAGCAGCGGCATCGGCCGGGTCGAGATCCATAACGCCGGTCTCACTCATCGTAACAAACTGCTTAAGAGACTGTACGATAGACGTTCCACGCTTGGAATCAAAGCCGCCACTAGTCTCGCCATACTCATTGACGAACCACTGACGCATAGCCGAGCCGATAGACCGGGCCGCTTCGATCTGCTTAGCGTTAAAGCCGATAGCCTTAAACTCATCATCCGTAAGGTAAACGCTCAGGTTCTTTCCAGCGTTACCAATAACTTGATGCCGGAGAGGAATCTTTTCCTCATCGTTAGTACCCTTGCCGTTCTTGTGCTCGATCGCAAGGGTAACCTCATCCTCCAGGCGAGAAACGAGATCCTCAATCATAGGATTAGCCATTGTATTACCTTTCTATGGTTTCGGGATACTTTCCCGGTTAGTTGTAGTGGGTAGGTTCTGGATTCAGACATCCTGTCTGTCTCCTTTAGTTTCGGCGATCGTTCCCGCCGACAACCAAAGTATTGCACACTCGCCTAGTCCTGTCAACAAGGAATCTCAACATTTCTCGGAATGGGTCGAATGACCTAGTTAGGGTCTACTGTTCGGCCTATCGGTGTGCCCCTATATAGAAGGAGTCCATATTCTGACAGGAAGAAACTGTCAGTCCAATCTCTACTAAACTGGTTGAGATAATAGGACTAGTCGGAATGATGAGAGTGACTAGATAGATAAGATAGATAGTGCAGACCAAGAGCAGACCGAACAGGTGTTTGTCATCCCTCGGATCATCCCACCCGAACATACATTTGGTCTAGACATTGGGCCTAGGGTATGCTTTAATAACTGAACGGGAAACTCCCGTGATTATACAGTTTAGAATCCCGGTATCAACTACTAATGCGGGAAGGCTACGATGATTCACAAGACTAAGATTCTTGAATCAGTAGAAACAGCAGGCGGCATTAGAATACATCATGTTACTTGCCGTTGCGGTTGGCATGATAAGTCAATCAATGCCAACACTCTACTTGCTAAGTTCAATAAGCATGTTAGGGAGTCTCGATGATTCTGTACGCTGCGATCGTATTCGTTATCGCAATGGGTGTGTTGAGTTTTATCGTCGCACCTTTCCTCGTCAATAAGGATGGTGTGTAATGGCTGAGTATAGGTTTGAGATTTGGTCTACTCTTCCTAGTGAAGATCCTTCTACCCATAGTTCTCATTGGACAGAGATTAGTCCATTCTATTTCGATGATAATGATGAGGCTGATGTGTATAACTTCGCAGGTTATGACTTCACTCTCGGCGTGGCGGATAACATTACTGCTACCTATGTAGGTAGAGGCCATGCGTTCAGTGAGGATTGGATGATGGACAATACTGCTAGCAGGTTGTTCTATCTGGATAATGGGAAGTGGGTGCGAGTGTAATGGCAATGACTAAGAAAGACTTTATTATCTTGGCCGATCAACTCAAAGAGGCTAAGCCTAATCCTCGTGACATTCTAACTGAGGATCTCCTAGCCATTTGTATGGCAACATGGAAGATTACTGTTCAGCATGTAGTGATGGCGTGCGATACGATCAATCCCAGATTTGATAGTGAAATATTCAAGAAGGCGTGTGGTTATTATGACTGAGGATAATAGTGATCTTAAGGGTGTGACTGTTAGTAGTGATACTCTCCGACCAGATCATTTAGTTGTTGCATTCGGTGAGAAACTAGTTGAGCTAGGCGAGAACCTAGAAGAGTGGGAAGATATTATGGAATGGTGTGCGATTAGCGCATCGCATCCTGTTATGTCAGACATTCCAGAAGATAAGCAATACGATCAGTTGCATGATTGTGTAGAAGAGTTCGAGTCATTGCTTAATAGCTATGCGCCTGATGGTTATATGTTTGGTAACCATGATGGTGATGGTGCATGTTTCGGATTCTGGCCTAGTGATTGGGATGGTAACCCGTGAGTAAGATTGAGGTAGGCGATGCGGTAGAGATTGCTAATCAAATCAATACGTATGGTGATGAGCCAGGTACTGTGCGAGGATTCTGGCATGATGGTGATAGACTGTATGTAATCATTGAGCTATTGATTCCTGCTAGACTGGACAATGGTTGCACTACTAGTGTGATCCTTGCACATATCGACAACGTGAAAAGGATTGAGACTAATGACTGAGTATGTGGAATGCCAATGGTTTATTGGTTGCCATAATCCATCTGAGGGTACAGTCGATCATCCTACATTGGGTAATGTAAAGATTTGTAAGGAGCACATCGACTGGCTTCAGAATGATTACTCTCCCACTAAGATGGTGCCGCCAATTCTTGCAGCTAAAGGAACTAATGTGTGGTCTAGTGATACAGGATGGATTGATAACGATGGGTAAGGTGAAACCATACTATGGCATCTGGCATGGTGGGATTGGGTACGGTCCATCTGGTCTAGAGGATATGGAGAAGTTTGATTCACTAGCACAGATCAAGCGTACATTGTATGACCGTTGTATGTATGGAGGTGTGCAGAAACAAACATTTCGTTACGTCTACCAATCGCAAGTCAGTGTGTTTACACCGGCTGTAGATATTACTTCAACATCTATCTCTGTGTATTCAGATCCCGAAGGTGGACTGCCAGATATGATTGTAGAGTTTGGTCCCCGTTGTGGAGTCAGGGTGAGACACTAATGGGTTTACGATTTGAGTGTGAGTTTGATTGTAATAGTTCAGAGTTTGCCGGCGACTATTTTCCATTATCTGTGTATTATGCAGTAAGAAGGGTAGCAACTAAGATTGAGGAAACTCGTCCAACTGGTGCCATCCATTCACAATCCATTATGGATCTGAATGGTAACCGTATTGGTACATGGAAGATAGTAGAGACGTGATGATTATCACCAAGACGTGTATTCTGTGTAGTAAGGAGAGTGAGGTTACAGTTAAGGAGGTTGACTATATGGCATGGCGTGATGGTGTATCCATTCAGAATGTAATGCCATACCTGACGCCAGACCAGCGTGAGCTATTGATTAGTGGTATCTGTGGTAACTGCTTCGATGATCTATTCCCTGAGGAGGATTAAGTAATGTATGTGCGTCCGAACTTCAAGACTAAGAAGGCGTTGAAGGAGGCGGTTAAGAATGGTGATAGTGTGGAAGTATATTCACCTGGTCCGTTTCCATGTAAGCAGAATGGTCGAGAAAGTATTGAAGGTCCCCACTACCCTGAGCCGCACAAGTGGTATGCACAGGTGGAAGTAAAGGATGGTAAGGTAGTGAGGGTGATCGGCTAATGACTAAGAGTGAACAGTGTGCTGCAACTCTCAGACTCCATAAACAATGGGGTAACATTCTAGATTGGTGTGGCCCGACTCTTGATAGAAAGAAGTGGCGCATCAACTTTAAGGAAGGTGGCCCGCAGTATTTTACAACTGCTCAGGTGTACGCTATTTGTTGTGCATTGGAATGCACCCTGCCATCTGGCCCTATGACAGACGGGCTACATAGAAATGCGTAAGGCCAAGGATTAGAGTGTCTGAGGTAATATTCGATGGGTGATTCAAAATTGCCGGCCGGTTAAAACGGTCCAAACTGGGAAATGTAAAATGTGGATTTTAATAATCCTGTGGATAGTGTTCATTACGTTAGGCGGCTATGACTGGCTGCGTGGATTCACGGAGAAAAACTAATGACTGTAGGCGAACTGATTGAAGAGTTGGAAGGTTATGGTACCCATCTTCCTGTTCGGATTTGTGTACCGACTACAGACTTTTCGGACGAAGATAACTACGATGAAATGTCAGTTTGCCCGATACTCATATTTGTATCCTCCACGAATGATTTCATGGAGCATGTAGTTATCACGGTGGAACTGGACTAGTTATGGCCTCATCACCAGTAATCAAGGACAATCTACGGTGTAGGGATATCGGCCACCATTGGGAAGAAGTAGTAATGTCCACTCGGCGTGATCCCGAATGGGGAAGGCGTAGAGAACTATACTGTGGATATTGTGGCACTATCAGGCTAGAGCTTATTAACTATTACGGTGAGGTCGGTAGTCGTAGTTATCTATATGATGACGACTATAAAACTGTAAGTAAGGTACCACGTAAGGAAGCTAGAGCCAAACGTGCGTATAGGAGGCGCCGACGTGGAAAAGAATGAGACATTCCAAGCCTGGACTATATGCGATAAGGAGGGGTGTGGGTATATTGGCGATTCCTGGTGGCAGCGAAAGGACGGTGAGTATTACTACTACTGTCCAAGCTGCAAAGAAACCCACAAGACCACAATCACAGAGGATGTGGAGAAATATAACCAACATGCTACGTTGGAGTATTAGTAGGAGGTTCTCGTTCTGTATGTTACTGTCCGTTAGTCTGATTGTATTGAGAGTCCATACATGGGTGTAAATAGTGGATCCACTTGGAACTATAGAATCATTAAGCGTGCTGTAGGTTACAGTGATAAGCTACCTCAACTGTATGAATACCAGCTTGTAGAAGCCTACTATACGGGCGGTAAACTGGATGGCTACACGTCCGAACCTACTACATTCACGGGTGATACCGCACTGGAGGTTATCGAATCCCTATTGAATGCGGCCAACAACGCACTACAGAACAATGTGTTCGATGAGGACTGTAACGATATCGAGAATATGTTTGGCGGTAAGCCGAGAGTGCGGGAGAAATAATATGGCTAGTAGTTTCAATCCCTCTGATTACGATAATGAAGAGGATGCGTACATTGAATACTGCCAAGCTATGGATCTAGACCCAGATAGTAGGCAAGCTCAAATCTGGTGGGGTGAGTATATTGATAGTTTGAATCAGCCCGACCCAGACTATGGGCGTGGAGAGTACGATAAGGATGGTAGATTGTAATGTCACCTAGGCATCTACTCTTCACTGTGAAATGTAGGGGTGAAGATGAGACGCAATTCTTAATTGATAAGGAAGAGTTCCCAAGTTTTCATTGGGATATGACTGAGGCTCATCCAGGCTATCATCCTGCTTACCTATGTCTTAATTATGCACCAGGTGAAAAGAGAGTTCACATTCCGTGGGACAATATCAGTTGGTTCAGATTGGATATGGGTGATAAAATTGAGTATTCGCCCTTAGTAAAAATGTTCACTATTGAACACTGAAATAGGAAGCGGCCGGGGGATGAAGGCGATACTTCCCCCGGCCGCTTAATTCCACGACCGCCCGTAGTCGTGGTGATAATAGTAGTAGTTCCTCTTCTAAACCTACTACTACTTAACTGGATCACTGGTCTTACTGATAAGTATTACTATTGTAATGGATATAGAGTAGCTGTCAAGGGGGGTAAATGGTACATTCTATTTGGGCAGGTCAGGTGGGTTTTGACGTTTCTTGGAAAAGTTCTTAGAGGTTGCCGAAGCTGACTCTAAGAGAAACTTAGAGTGTCTCTAAGACTCTAAGCGGAAAACCTGCCTAGGCCCTTAGAGCATTTTCCTAGGCTACTCTAAACCCACTTTAGACTGACTCTAAGACAATAGTAAACGGAAGGTAAACGGTGCCTAGGCTGGGGAAATACATAGTCCAGATTTAAATTCAAAAACCCCTATGTCCGTTTCAACCCTTCTGCTCCACCCCGAACACATGTTCCTGTGCATATCCTGTGGATTCTGTGGATAACTTTTCCACAGTTCTATCCACAGACAACTGTTAATTTCTTCCAACCCTTGACAACCCCTAGCGATGAGACTAGGATTCACTTCCTATTCTCGCATGGGGGCTACGTTGGCAGATTATTTATCTACTCTCGCTACCAAGTTCTATGTTAAGTTACCCTCTTCAAATAAGAAGTCCAAAACAATTGGCGCAGAAGTCCCGGTAGATATCTACCGATGGCTTGAAGAGATTGCTGCCAGCAAAGAATACCCCGAATACAAAACTAGGTCAGATGTAATCAGGGATACCATGTATCTTGGATTGCTGATTAGAACTGATCCACGATTTCGGGATGCAGAAGAGTTACGGGCATTACGATCTGGCATTGAAGCCAAAGATCAATACGATCGTATCCAAGAAATGCGTACAATGGTGGATGATTTAGTATTCAACCTGAGTACCAGTAATCCAAGTGACGATGCGTCAGTGAAACTGTTAGAGAAGTCTGTAGGTTTCCTCGATGCGATTACCAACCCTGCCGATAAAGAACGCTTATCGCAAGCTATTGATCGTTTCCGTAAGGGAATGGAAGAGTAATAACAATCTCCCGTTAGGGCGGAGTTCTAGCCAGAAGGGTAAACCCAACTATGTGTCTGAGGATTGCATTCATATAAGGGACTAGAACCAGTATTCTGCGTCATACTGCCCGGAATGCAATCCTTTTCAATACTCTTCTCTAATCCCTTTATCTGAAAGTGCTGCCGCCTTGACGACGAAGCTGCCAGACTCCACCGCCGAGCCCCTTAAGGACTCCTTAGAGGCCGACCAGGATGCGCCCGGTCCGACTGACCCCGGCGTTCCAATCTCTATTCTTAAGCCCGCCTTAGAGGACGAGCTTCCGGGGTTGGAATTAAACCACCCTAGGCTTCCTGATAAGTTTACTCATCTATCTGATGAACAATATGAGGCTGTGCTACAAATCCTCGATGGGTTTAGGGACAATAAGGTTGTCGTTCTAGACGCTCCGACTGGTAGCGGTAAGACAATCATTGCGGAAACTGTACGTCAGTTGTTAGGGTTAAGAGGATTGTATGTCTGCCACTCTAAAACTCTACAGGACCAGTTCTACTCAGACTTTCCTACGAGCGGGATCGTTAAAGGTAGGAATAATTATCTCCCGCAACGTAAGATTAAGGGACTCACCTGTGCAGACTGTAATAAATCTACCGCGGGAGAGAAGCCGGTCTGTTCTTGGTGTCCAGACGTGGCGAATTGTGAATACGAGTTGGCTAAGCGTAGGGCACTCGCCAACCCGATTGCAGTTATTAATAGCACATATTTTCTTACCGAGTGTAACGGTCCAGGTAGATTTAGCAAGCGTCCATTTGGAATTCTTGATGAGGCGGACACGTTAGAACAAGAGTTGATGCGCTTTGTCGAGATTAGAATTTCTCCTGCGATGCAGACACGTTTGGATTTATCCCCGCCTGCCAAGGTTACTAAAGAAGAAGCTTGGCGAGATTGGGTGGACGAATCGCTCGTTCGTGTTAAGTCCAAGCGGATCGCTCTTTCTCCTAGTGAGCAGGACTTACAACTCATTAGGCGTGCGAAGTATGTGGAGAATCTATACAATAGATTACAACTACTCGCTGACGGTTTGGAGAACCAAGACTGGATCTATAACGGTGGAAAAAATACGCAAGATATCGCGTTCAAACCGATTGTAGTTGATAGACTTGGTAGAGAGTTCTTGTGGGGGCATTGCGGTAAATTCCTGGTAATGTCTGCTAGTATTATCTCAGCCCAGGTTATGTTAGATGATCTTGGGTATGATGGTGGGTATGCAGATGTCAGGATGGAATCGCAGTTCGATGTAGAGAATAGGACGATTAGGATTTGTCCTGTCGCTAACATGAGTAGGGCGGCTAATGAAATTGACCAACTCGTTACAGCGTGCGAGAACATTGCATCCAATCACCCAGGAGAACGAATCCTTTTGCACACAGTGTCTTACCAGCTTGCTGACAGCATTGTTAGTGGACTGGTCAGAGGGGGAATCACTCGCCCCACTTTTACCTATCATTCAGCAAGTGAACGAAATAATGTCGTCGCAAAGTTCCGCAGAACAGAGGAAGCTATATTGGTTGCTCCGTCGCTTGATCGAGGGGTCGACTTCCGTGATGAAGACTGTAGGGTAAATGTTATCTGTAAGGTTCCATTCCCGTATCTAGGTGATAAGCAGGTTAGTAAGAGGCTGTATAGTCCTGGCGGTCAGACGTGGTATAATGTTCAGACTGTTCGGACTATTGTCCAGATGACAGGACGGGGTACCAGGCATAAAGATGACTGGTCGGTGAATTATATTCTGGACAAGCAGTTCGGGAATCTATGGAGCAAGTGTAAGAACCTCTTTCCACAATGGTGGAAGGATGCGTTAGATTGGAGATACCAAATTGCCAAGTGATCCTAGGTTCGATCTTCCTATTAAGGGTGATCGAGGCCCGGTAGATAGGGTGGAGGATGAGAAGCCGAAGCCTGAATGGACATACCAACTGAATATCAATGTCACGTTTACTGATGAGCGTGATGCTAGGGTGTTCACTAAGATGTTCGTAGACGGTGTGGATAGCAATATTAAGTTGCTCAGTCAGACTATGGCTACGGATAATAAGCTGGAAGGTGAGGCCAAGATGAATTGGTTTGTAAGAGCCTTCAAGAATAGGGACGGGGAGGATATGTTCTGATGAGTGTTAGTGGTAACAGCCCGTATGATGATGCTATCCATAATGTAGGCTACCATAAGCCACAAGAGGCTGCAACCCAGGCTCTTATGGAAGAGATTCGCAGGGGTGCAAGAGAGTTTATTACCGTTGTGAATAATAACACCGCTTACAATAGAGAGACTCAGATGGCGTACCGTGCTATTGAGGATGCGGTGATGTATGCAATTGCAGGATTAGCTAGGCATGAAGAGGAAAGCCTTGCTAACTTACGTGAAAGAGGAAAGCTGTAATGGCGGATGACACTTGGGGTACTAGTAGCGGTTTATACACCGACTTCTCCGGTGAGATTAAGGAGAGTACGTTCGGTACTGATAGCCGCTACAACAATGGTGAGACTACCCTTATGTTCTGGAAGGTGAAGCCTTCTGACATTGAGGTTAGCACCGACGATGGTTTAATTGAGGTTGCGTTCCCTGTTGGTAGTGGATGGTTTAGCTACGATGGTGGCGAGACTATCGAGCACAGTGACGGTAAGAGCAAGGTCAACAGTTCTTCGATCTATGGCAAGATTGTGGATTGGGCTGTTGAGAATGGCTTAGCTTCTACTCTCCGTGAGAAGGGTAGCCCGTTAGAGTCCAAGGTTTGGGCTGGTCTTAACCTTCGGTTTGAAGAGGTTGAGTTCAACTACGGTGGAGAGATTGGCAAGAAGAAGCGGACCATGCCGGTTGAGGTTCTTGGTGCCGAGGGTTCTGCCGACGGTTCCGATTCTGACGCCTCTAATGACTCTTTAGGCGGATTTGCCGATGAGCTTAAGGCCCTTGCCGAGAACAGCCCTACCGCTGAAGAGTTCACAAATTCCGCTCTGGCCTTGACAGGGATCACCGACGATGCTAACCTCGTATCTCAGATTGCTGATGGCAGTCTGTTCGAGAAGCTGAAGGGTTAACTGAAACCCCTGAAGAGAGATAGGAATTAAAAATGGCTGATGAGACTGCGACTACGGAGCGTGCGCCCCGTACTGAGGCTGAGCTTGGAATTGAGGAAATGGAGTTTCTTCCGCCTCGCCCCGGCCGTACTTCAAAGTTAGGTGAGTTACTCGATCAGATTAAGGCTGACGAGACTAAGCACAACAAGTGGTTAGTTGTTGCGAAGTACGAGAAGAATGGTGCGGCTTCGGCTGCGGCTTCTACTCTTCGGGCTAAGTTTGGTCCTGCCGTTGCTAACGGTTGGGAGTTTGCGGTTCGTACTATCGAAGAGGGTAACCGTTCGGCTATGTTCGTTCGTTACCAGCCTAGCGTTATTAACCCGGTTGAGACTGAGGCTTACGCCCGTGTCCGTGCTGAGCGTGAAGAGAAGCGTTTAGCGAAGCAGGCCGACAAGGCTAAGAAGGATGCTAAGGCTGAGGCTAAGGCCGGTCGGGTTAGCAAGTAAATCTCCTAGCGAGAATAGATAGTGATGGGGCATCTAGGTTTCGGATCTTACAGGGGTCTTCCGGGGAACCTAGTGTAAGTCCCCACTCACTATAATACTATCAAGGATTTAGGATTGATATGGCTTATCTTCAGAATTACCAGAGCCAGTGGAGTGAGAGTAACCTTACTGGCGTTAGTCAGGGTCCTGGTGTCGCTATCTTTTGGGAGGACCCCGAGCACCCCGATACTGGTGCGAACATTCATTTAGTTGCTGCTATTCTTATTGAGCGTGCTGAGCGACTTGGCCTCGATGTTAATGAGGTTATTACGAAGGCTCAGGAGTTATACTCTACCTCTGATGAGGATAGTGATAGTGATAGTGATAGTGGTGATGCCAGTGATGATGATTCGGACGACAAGTCTGAGTAATTGATATTGGGGCATTGATTAGTTCCCTCTCGCCGATTCGAGACTTACCCTGCCCACTAGGTCTCTCGGTACCCGCAACTAATCATGTAAGTCCCCAATATCCAGGTCCCCATACTAGTTACAATTAGGGGTTAAATGGAAGAGCCTAAACCATATCTCCGTATCAGGAACCAACCTGATATGCGATGGATGAATCAAGCTTCATATGCTGATCTTCCCAGGTATAAGCGCCAGTGGTTCTACCCAAGTAATGTAGTGGAGTTAGAACGGGCGCAACGAATCTGTAATGAATGCCCTGTTATTATTGAATGCGGGCACCATGCTGATTTGGTTAGGGAGAAGGAAGGCGTATGGGGTGGGAAACTGCGTGGTCATATTATGCGTAGGCATGAGGGTAAATTAGGGGGTAGATAGATGGCGTTTAGTAAGGTAGAGGCAATAGCTAAAGTCGATAGGGATTTTATCACCAGTCGGCCGGCGATTGATCGTAGTGAGTTAGACCCCGTTATCTTATTGAAGAGTATGGGGGATTTAGTCGGTGGGTTGAATAGGACAGGCCGAGCGAGAATGATGGAATCCATCGCTGATTACTTAGAAGGCCATACTATTCTTACTAATGAGAACCTGGCCGTGTTGGGTAGTGTTCTTAGACGCATGGGTGCGGCCGAGAATAAAGACCATTAAGATTTAGGTGGTCGACACACGGTAAGGGTATTGTTCTCAATAAGGTGTGAGTGCTTAGGTCTGGTATGAGTGAACCGTAAAGCCGGATAAACACAACACTATCACTTAGGCTAGTCAATACCACCACCATCTAGCGGGCGTGGCGAAATAGGCAAACGCAGCAGACTTAAAATCTGCCGTCTGAAAGGACCTGAGGGTTCGATCCCCTCCGCCCGCACTATGGGAAAAAGAAATAAAAACTATGGGTATGAGTTCTCAGAAGATCACCCTACCGATGATAAAGTTTATATCAATGGTTCGGATCTTGTTAAGGTCCTGGATAAAATTCTCAACGATCATTACAAGCGCGCCCTGACCCAAGAGGTAGCTGAAGCTGCACAGATTGAAGTGGTCAAGCGGGTAATGAGTGAGGAAATTGAATCTTATATCCACGGTATTGTGAACCGTGCTGTGATGGATGCAGTCGGTAGGTTGATCGCCAGCCGCATTAAGGTCGATGTATCATTGTTAAAGTTGGAGGGTGATGGCTAACGTATGGGACAAGCACAAGAAGGCGAACCCCGATTACATTAAGAACAACCCAGGCGTCGATCAATGTCAGGGTATGTTAACCAGGACTATCAATGCGAACACGAAACGGTTTCGTTGCCAGTTGCGTTGGGATCATTCCGGGGACTGTTATAATTACTCTGGTAGAAAGCATTGGCCCAAGGGAAAGAAGGTGATTAAGTGGGAACAGTTGCGGATACCAGTGGAGGATACAAATATGAGTATCGGGCAAGCAGTCTCGGAAGCTGTCTCAAAAGCCTTATCGCTGGACGATTAGGGTATGATGGGTTAGATGTTTACTCTGATATGCAGGTATTGAAAGAAGGTGACCTGCATGAAGGTGATGTTGTTAACCGATTACGTGAACAAGGCTTCATTGTATCCCGACAACAAGAAGAACTTGAATACGTATTATCCGGTTTCGGTGTTCGTATCACCGGACACATTGACGGCGTTAGTCAGTTTAGGCGGGCTGAGAATGAGACCGATCCGCCTTGCCTCTTAGAGATTAAGTCTATGGGGGATTCATCCTTCAAGGACTTTAAGCGTAGGGGTTGGGGCACGCCAGGTCTGATCCAGAAGTATAAATGGCAGACTAGTTTCTACATGCACATGCTATCCATGCCGATGATGTTCGTGTGCAAGAACAGAAACTCAGGCGAGATTTATACTGATCTGGTCAAGGTTCCATTCTATTCTTGGGCTGAAATCGTTGCCCGATTAACAGCAGTCGAAATCGCTGCGAGGAATAATGATCTACCCGAGAAGTGCGAATGGGCAATGTACCCGTGCCCATATAACTACTTACATGAAGAAGAAGCCGAGGACATCTACATCGGCGATGATGACTTATCTCAACTGGTCGCCCGTTATATCGAGTTACGAGACAGGCGGGATGAGTTAGCCAAGCAATGTAAGGATCTACTTGGTCAGATTAAAGATGCGAGTGGAGGCAAGAAGGTTAGCTTACCATTCGCTACTGTCAGCGTTGTAGAGAAAACCACTAAAGGTTATGACATTGACAAGATGCGTGAGAATGGGATTGACGTTGATGAGTACGAGAAGGTTGACCTGAGTAGATTTGTTACTGTGCGGAAGAAGAAGGCTAAGGAGGACGATGAGGATTCAGATCACAGCTAGGTGTATGAATAACAATTGTCAGTTCGGCAACCTTCCTGAGCTATTAGAGTTACCGGCCGTCAATGAGTTAGGTACTATGTTCGCCCTGCCACCGTTATATTGTGGTAGCTGTCGTAGCCAGTTAAGCGTCGAGTGGAATAAGGACGATACCTTTGGACAGTTGCTCACCCCCCACGTCGATTGAGGATAGGCCATATATCACTCTAGTGTATGGTTATAAGAACAGGCTGGAACAGATCCATAAGTTCATCGCCTGTTTGCCAGAGAGAATCGGGGACAGGGATTATAAGGTCTACTTACATGACCATGCTCAGGGTGAGAATTGTAACACTGACTGCGACTTGATTGAAAAGGTGAAAAATGATGGCGTATGAACTTGAACGACCACTCGAAGTAGACTATGTTAAGGGTGTTGATAGAAGAACCATGAGACTGCGGTGTTTAGATTTAGCTCTTGGAACGGTCAAGGCATATTACGACCATGACCCAAAGAGTTCTAATGAAGTTATTGCGGTGGCGGAAGAGTATCTTGATTGGGTAGAGGCTGAGTAGTGGCACTACGGACTGAATCCAATTCCCGTGAACGTATCCTTATGATGGGTTCATGGGGTACAGGTAAGTCAGAAGCCTGGTGTGCTATTGCTAAATGGTTAGAACAAACCAAAGCAGAAGGTAAGCTCTACGTTCTCGATACTGATAATGCTGTCGACCGGCTTATCGAAGGCCAGTCGTATGAGAATAAAGTCATCCCATACGACCTGTTAGAGTGGCAAGATTACAAGGCGGCTATCGCCGAAGCTAGGGACAAGGGTACCCGTGATGACTGGCTTATTCTCGATATGGCAGACAAGCCTTGGGAAGAAGTTCAGAATTATTACATTGAACAAGCTTTCGATAAGGATGCCGCAGAATTTTTCCTACAATGGAAAACTGATAACGGTAAGGGTTCTCCGCTCGCCGGTGAATACGGAGCTAATTGGCAGGTTATCAATAAGCTTTACTCGTCCTTCATCGGTAAGGTTGCTAGGTTTCCAGGTCACGTATTGGCGTGTACCCCGGTTGACCAAGTAAACAAGGAGCAAGAGAAGAATAAGGAAATCCTTGACACGTATGGTAGGTTTGGTGTCAAGCCTAGAGGCCAGAAGGCTTTAGGTCACCAATTCCATACGATCCTTCTCACACTGAATAAGGGTAAGGATCAGTATGCCTACACTACAGTGAAGGATAGGAAGAGAGCACAGCTATCCAACGAACCAGTCGTCGACTTTGTAACCAGTTACTTAGTCAAGGTAGCGGGGTGGAAATTGTAAGTGGCTAAGCATAAGCGGCCAGAAGAGAAGATCCCCTGTTGTGAATGCGGCCATCTTATCTTCGATCATAGGATGGATGGACAGTACGGGGTTGAAGAGTGCCGAATCTGCGACTGTGAAACGTTCGTAGAGGAACAATGATATGTATGTGGAGTTATGGGGCGGACCATTAGACGGCGAGATTCGCGACGTACTAGGATTAGAATATCATGTTCCAGTCGCTCAGACGCTAGTTAGTTTGATGAATGATTACGACGCACACCCATCATCACTAAATTTCAAGACAGAATCGTATAAGTATATGGGGCGTAGACGATCACGAAAGAACCGCATCGAAACAATCCCATTATTGGAATACCAGGGGGTGCAATGAGTTATATTATTCCACCCGCTCTACATGCTATTCTAGCTGATGCTGATAAGGTAGCACCAGGTAGAAGTCATGCGAGCGATGGTACTATTGGCGATACCCGCCACATGGCACAGGGTAGTAAGTCAGATCATAACCCTGATCCTAAGACTGGTATCGTCCATGCGGTAGATGTTACGAATGATCCTAGTCATGGTATGGATACCTGGCATTGGGCGCAGATTATTGCCGGTAGGATGGTCGCCGGCATTGAGAAAAGAGTCAAGTATCTAGTTAGCAATAACGGTAACCATGATGTGATCTTCAACCGAGCGGTCGGGGATTACTGGCGGTTGAATGGTACCGTCAATGAGCACACAAACCATCTTCACACTAGCATTCTCTACACTTCAACCGCTGAGAATGATGTGTCACCATATTTCGTAGATCCAAACTTAGTGCCTACTAAGCCTATCGACCAAGTGAGTATGGAGCCAATGGACGTTATTTGGTATGTGGGGCAGTTACATTCTTTCTGGATTGATGTTCATGGTCACCTTCAGCATTCGTATGATCCAGGTGGGAGCGAGTGTTTACAGACCAGGCCGGGTAACCCTGTCGCCCCTGCCGAGAGCCTGTCCGTAAAGCATGGGGTCAAGTGTATTGTGAACCCCAAGACCCTGAATCTGGAAGTCCATACTGTTGAGCGGGTTAAGAACGCTCAGATCATTTTCCTTAGTAACAGTAAGGGTCAGTGGACTGCTGTTAGGATCGACCCGAAGTGATCCACGTTATCCAGTATATCCGCAATGCTTTCAACCTAGTTCAGAAAACGGCTGATGAATGGTATGAAGCTGAAGGATCTTATATCCCCTTGGTCGGAGATTATCTAGAACTTCCTGATGGTGTTAGTGGGAAGGTAACTCACAGGAGATTCTACCCCTTCGGCAAAGATGGAATTTCGGAGGGCGGATACATCGAGTTAGAGATTGAATAATGTCTGGTGATGGTCCGGTTATTTTCCGTTCGCCTACAGAACTGAATGTAGCATTCAAAGATTTCCCATCATCATCCTTACCCGAAACGAAAGGAGCAGACTTTCTTGTCTCCATTCCTGAATTCGGGTTTGTAGGAATCCAACGCAAAGAGCTTAGGGATCTAGTTGCCAGCTTACGGGACGGTAGACTGGCTAAGGAAATCGGCCAGATGGAATCCCTAGCTATGAAGGTATTAATTATTGAGGGGAGGCCAGGTTGGACACGGGACGGAGAATCTTCTCGTGCGAGTGGGTGGTCAATCACCCAACAGAACGGGTTGATTTATTCGCTGTTCTTAAAGAACTTCCTGGTCTTAACGACCGAGGACGCTTGGACCACTTCAAAATCAATCTTACAATTGAAGAATTACCTGTTGAAGAGTGGAGGCCATAGCAGTCTTGAAAGAAGGCCCAAAGCTGTCGGAACATGGGGCCGACCTAATAGTCGTGAGTTTGCGATTCACGTACTACAAAGTTTTCCAGGGGTTGGACCGGACCTCGCTAAACGTATCTTCGACAGGTTCGGTCTACCGTTACGCTGGACAGTAGATGTGTTGGAATTACAGACCCTTGATGGTATTGGAATCAAGAAGGCCGCACAGATTATTACTTGTTTAGAAGAATAGGAAGGTAATGGAACTTTCTGATTTCCCAGATGATTCAGAAATTGTAGTAGTAGATAACAAGACTGCCGAATGGATAGTTCAGATAAAATTCGGTATCGGGTTCGGCCTAGAACCCGAAAGTATTATTGAGGATAAACCTGCCTACGCCTTGTTAGGTTTCAAGACTATCAGTAAGGATAAGGCGTTCGGTACAGAGCATATATTCCATATCCCATTTGCAGGGGCCAGAGAATTACGGAATACTCTAACTGACTTCTTGACTTTCATTGGAGAAGAGTGATTCCAGACTGGTCACCCAGAATGTATTTCTATACACAAAACGGATTATTACATGGTTGGTTAAAGTGGTGTATCGAGAACGGAGAATCACCAAGATGAAGATTGTAGCAGCTATTGGATTAGGGCTGTCAGCCTTCGGGTTGGCTTCCTGTGCTTTGGCCCCGGTCCCACCCATTAGTCATCAAACCTATTACAACTGTCCGACTGACGGTACTGTTTATGGGTATGGTAATTGCGTTCTGCCTGAGAATGTGATGCCCGCCCCGGAGTCAATGCATGTAAAGCCTGGTGCTCCGAGCAAGGTTTGTAATTACAACGACACCTTATTCGAGTGCCCTGCTAGCTACGAGGTTCCTAGCGAGTAATTACTTTCTCTTACTATGTCTGTGGGATGGACGTTTATTCCCACGACGAGCATTCGATAATGCAATTGCAACAGCCTGCTTCTGTGGTTTACCAGCTTTAATCTCAGTCCTAATATTCTCTGAGATGGTAGCCTTATCAGTCCCTGGACGTAACGGCATCTAATACCTCATTCAATGTAGTCGCCAGGCCATCGACCTGATCCCTAAGACTAGCCCCGCCATTGGGTTTAAGCTCAGCTTCAATCGCCTGTAATCGTGGTTCCATAACATTACAGACCGCATGAGCAAACCTCTCACGGTTCTTCTGTCTCAACCAAACCACAGCCTTTGTGATAGCAACGGTAGCAGCAAAAACTGCCGTAATAGCGGTACACAGAACAAACAGGTCACTAACTCCAACATGCCCATCGTAATCAATATCCCAAAAAGGGTGATGGACAATTGCCCCCAGAAAATCAAGGCCCATTAATATCCGTTTCTTCGGCTTCTCCTAACAGATCGTAAGGAGAACAATCAAAATAGGAACAAAGTGCAGTTAAATGGTGGACTGGAATCGCCCGCTTCCCATTGGCATATTCTGCCAGCCGGGTTGGGTGCATGTTACAGGCTGCCGCAATAGTTTTCTGGTTAGCTGTAGCCTTTACCTCTAATAGCTTAATTCGTAATTTGGTCACCGAGCCTGGACGAACCATAGCCCCTAAAGGTGAAGTGGGGATATCCCCAACATAGTTGGCAGCAGACATTATCTAATCCCTAAATTCTGACGAGGGGACTTACCATTCGATGGAAGAGAATCAATCAGGTCAGCTAAAACAGATCCTGGTACTAATCTATCCAAACCGGGAACAGACACCATATTGTAGTCCCGAAGTCCAGAAGTTTTCCCTGTCTTTAAAGCATTGGACACAACTTGCTGAACTTCTTCAAGCTGTCCAAGCGTATCCCTCGCACGCTGAAGATTGATGTTATCCGAATGTGGGGTTCCTGGTAAGAAAGCGTATCGGCCAGCTTGCTCCCATCCACTCTTACTACCCTGATCCCCAAGAATACCAACTTGTGGGATGATCTGAGATAACAGCCCTAATGCCGAGAAGGGTTGACGTTTAGTCTCAACATAACCAGTGTTCGGGTTGTAGCGAATAGACGGGTAACGCTGAGCCGAAGTAGTCCAAGGATCAACTCCCGCCCACTGTAAAGCGTATCCTAAGAACGGGTTGAGCGAGTTGACTAACCCATTACCCTCCATCACGTCTGGTAATGAACGGAACGGGTTAATGAACCTCAGGTCGACGTTAGTAACATCACCAGTAGAATTCGGGCCGAAGGTCAGATAATACATCCACGATTGTGGAAGGTTCTGATTCTTCATTTCATCTTCGGTGATCTGACCGAGACGGTAAATAAAGCTAGCCCGGAGAGGATAATCAATCGGATACGTCATCGCATACTTAACGATATGACGAGTGAACGCATAGAATGGGAAGATATTACGGACAACTCCCCGCTCAACGGGAAGCATTCCGTCCCAATCTACGAGAGCCCGGTTAGCGTGTTTAATCGCCCCACGCTTCGCTAATTCTAAAGCGTGTGCCTCGTCACCCTTCGCCAATGCGGCACGGACCTCACCATTCTCGATGTGGGAAAGAGCCGACGATTCTTTCCCCCCCATGATTCGCTCAATCTCTGAAAGGTAGGAGAGGGATCGCTCAAAATTAGACAGCCTTTCCTCTAAAGATTGGATCTTTCCGAACCCTGTAGCGATAGGTGCGGTGATTCTAGTCAGGCCAGCACGCTCAGCTTCTGGGGTAATACCAGACATTAACTGCTTAGCTGAGTAGAAGTCTACACCAGCAGACAGATCCTTCGGTAACAATTCATTCTTAGCCATGTTCCAGGCATCACGAATAATGCTAGGCCGAAGCTCATCCATTCCACCACGGAGCATAAGCATCGACAGACCACCGAACCCAATGTGAGCAAGGTGCTTCGCCGATAATCCCATCACAGCAGTACGGAATACCCGCATACCATGAATGTTCGCTCTGGATAACGACTCTAACCTGTCACTCTTAGGGGAAAACAGTTGGGTAACAGTGTTATATACTTCCTTAGGTAAGTATAAGTTCTCACCCTTGGGGAATAACGCCGCTAATTCTGGATCAAGATTGTCAGGAGAAAACTTAGCCCAACGAGTGCGCCTAATAGCATTACGACGAGAGGTAAACGACTCACCGTTTTCAAGGGGACCGAGCCTCGCGTTCTGTAATTCATTATCTAACCACCCATTTAATTCGCCATCACTCTTGATAAATGGCGAGAGGAACGAGTTGTAGAATTCCTGCAAGTAATTCTGACGCAGAATCGCTAAGGCTGGCGCTGTTAATCCAACAACAGGGTCCTTAATTCCACTCGGAGTAAGGTCCTTTACTCTAGCCGTAACAGCATACGGCTCATCCTTCAAAGCCCCACTACGGAATAAGTTAGGATCGAGGACAGATGAAAACCTATCAGGTTGAACTGACGATAGATAAATGGGATGAAACCCATTATCGGCTAACTCTTGCCAGGTTGACTCTACTTCCCGTGTTAACTTATTCAATTCCGGCTGAGAAATTAAACCAGCTTCAACCGGCGAACGACCAAGAGTATGCTGTTCTAAAGCTTGTTTCGTCAATTCCCAATCGAACGACGATTGTCCTTCGAGGAAATCTGGATGATTGGCTCGGAACTTTTCTACGATCTTCTTTAAGACTGTATCTTGAATCTTTGGATAGAACGTCGCCGGAGCATTCCTCGATAGAGTGGTATCATAAGCTTTACGGGCGGATTCTAGATTAGCCCGTGCTTCATCTAACTTCTGTAACTTCTGATAGTATGCCTTGCCAGAAGCTACTTCACCAGGATGACGGAGTTGCAGTAATTCATAATCCTCTGGCGATACATGGAAAGCCGCATTTGACGACTGAGATAAATCTCTATGCAGCATTTCTCTACGAGATAAGAGAGACTCACTATCCCGCAGAGCAGCTAATCTAGCCTCACGCTTTTCGATCTGGGAATTAACCTTCAACCATGTAGGGCGTGAAGTAGTCGCTTCACGCTTGGCATACAGACGAGTTAATGCAGACTCTTCAGCGTCAATTCTATCCTTAGCTCGGAATAACTGATATCGAATCCGAGGGATAGTCTCACCACGCTGCACAGATACAGGCGTCTTAGGAGTAATCTCCTTGCCCATATCCTCTAACCAGTTAGCCCTAGCAGCAGCAGCTTCCTGTCGAGCGGTTTCTAACCCAGATTGCAGCTTAGCAATCTCAGCCTGAGCCTTAACTACAGGAGAATCGTTATGATACAGGTACTGCCGGCCATTATACCAAATCTGACTGAGCTTACCGGTAGCATCCTTCTCTAAATTCTTAACGACTTCCTGAACCTTTGGCATGGTTTCTCGCCACTTGTCAGGAATTTCGTGCGCCTGACCACCGGCGTCGATGAAATGGGTGTTCGGGTCCATTTCATCATAATTCTCCATCCAAGTAGCGAAACCCTTACGCTCTTCTAAGGTGTAATCCTTGAAGATATCCTGTAAGGGCTTAATGTATTGATCGTTGACAACACGAATAAAGTCACGGTTGCCAGCGTTCATAGCCCTGGCGGTACCCTGCTTTAACTTAAGGTCAGTCAACCGCTTACCAATAATCCCCTCTTCAGGCGAAGAGATAGAATCTGGTAGTAAGTTGAATAATGTACGGCCAGGCTTACCCGCCCGCATAGCAGCTTCTAACCGCTGAGGGCGAGTAGTCTCAGAATTAGCGAGAACTTCTGCAATATCCTTGTTGACCCCAGGGATAGAGGTTAACTCATTCAGACGAGAAGCCGTAGTAGAAGGAGCAGCGGGGCTTACAGGATGAACATAGTTAGGATCGTAATGAGGATTAGGCTCAGTAACGAAGTTATCCCCAGCCTTCAGTGATCCCATTTCAAACACAGGAGTCTTAACGTCTTGGGCAGGAATATACTGACGAGTCTCAGGGTCTAAATAGCCTGGCTTCTGGTCAATACGATAGGTAATTTCTGGAAGGTCTGGCCGTTTGACCTTAAAATCTTCAGCAGCCTTGGCGGCTCTACTGGCAGCCTCACCAGCATTAGCCCCTTCCTCTGCCCCATATACAGCATTAGCCAGACCCTTAAGCCCAGGCTTCGCATACGGCAATACATCTAATGTAGTACCGACAGGATGGGTGAGGATATCGTGGAAATTTCCAGTAACTACATCTTTAGCTGTAGTATATCCAGGAATCAGAGGCAATAACGCCTTTACATTCCCAGTTTCCATGTTGTGGTAAATACTAGGAATCCACTTCCACGGAGAAAAGAATCCTTGAGCAATTTCACTAGTGTCCCGTAGGAAATTACCAGGTAATCCAACAATATCACTAAGAATTCCGTGATCGGGTTCATGGGTAATCACCGGCTTCTTGGTAAGAATACTCTGGACCGCTAAATTCTTCTGCAATCCAGACAGTTGCGGCTTACCACTCTGAATCCGGTCAATATTGTATTGAGCTAACGGCCGTAATGGAGGATTAATAGTCTCCAATAACTGCTCGATCGGACTAGCGCCCGCCATAATCTAACTATCCCTGACCTAAGTAAGCCATAATCTGTGGCACTAAGCTAGTAGCCTTGTTGGATCTTGGGATGAAGTCCCGTAAGTAGGTCACTTGGTTGTTGCTAACAACAGGATTCTCCCATGAAGAGAACCTCTTGCCATACTCTTGACCCAATGACAGGTTATTTAGAATGTCCCGGCTCAGAGCTAGGCCATCTGAAGGCCCATTAGAGCCGTATCCAGAATAGCCGCCTAGTGATGTGCCCGAACCGCCACCGAGGCCGCCTAAGGCACTACTAAGGGCGGGATTCTGAGAACCAAGGCCGCTGAGTGCGGAGGATGCGCCGGTTCCGCCACTTTTAGCCTGAGTCCTGTAATCAGAAGCTGCATCCTTCAGCATCTGAATATACGGTGCCGATGCCATCTGGGAATGCGTTAAGTCTAAGTTGTTCTGCATTTCCTGCATACGCTGATCTGCCATAAGCTGATAGATCGGCCTAAGCTGTTCGGGGACAAGACCGGATAAAGTCTGGGCCACGTTACCGTACTGATTGATTTCAGCTTGCCCACGGTCATAGTAACGATTTAACATTAATGCTTGAGCCATACCAGTGATATCATGGTTAGCGTCAGGAGAATTAGTGTTAGCACCAACGGACTTGGCGGTAAGGGTTTCCTGTTCAGTCGGGTTAAGGGTAGAGCTAGAAGAATTCGAAAA
>WBZN01000734.1_pt1 | contig 22407 bp, 30 predicted proteins | sample 5204281 | NCBI WGS metagenome assembly WBZN01 (sample SAMN12344347, study PRJNA552823) | activated sludge metagenome | biome: Activated sludge suspended growth; feature: Nitrification reactor; material: Wastewater; isolation source: activated sludge from nitrification reactor of wastewater... | reverse complement strand
CCACCTTCTTCGCGACCACCGACGGATCCGGCGCGACCCCCATGGGCCCCAACGACATCCAGTGGAAGTGGCCCCGGCACCGTGACCAGATCGCGGTCTGGAACGGCTCGAACGTCGTCCTGCGCAACCTGAAGGTCAAGGGCCCGAACCCGAACGGCGGCACCGACGAGAGCTCCTACGTCGTCGCGTACGAGGCCCAGGCCGGCGTCGAGTTCCACAACACGCTCAACTCCCGCCTCGAGGACTGCACGATCAGCGACACCTACGGCGACTTCGTCTACATCGCCCACGACGCCGTCGGCACCACCGTGCAGGGCTGCACGATGACCCGCAGCGGCCGGCAGGGCATCTCGGTCGTCGACGGCATGCGGACCGTCATCGACCACAACAACCTCTCGCAGATCGCCCGGAGCGCGATCGACCTCGAGACCTACGTGCCCGAGTGGGCCGTCTCGGACGTGCGCATCACCAACAACACGTTCGGACCCACCCGCCTCGTGATCCTGGCCGCGAAGGGCGAAGGCGACGTGAGCAACGTCGTGTACGCCTACAACAAGCACGTCGGCGTGCCGATGCGGATCAAGAACACGCCGCTCTTCGGCCGGCGCCACGACTGGTCGATCATCGGGAACACCGCGGACCACACCTACGGGAGCCCGCACGGATCCGTCTGGATGTTCCGGACCGACCACATCGTGGTCAGGGACAACGTGCAGCCCCTGCAGTCCGGCCGGAACCCCGCCCAGATCGCCACGGAGTACAACGAGTGCACCGACGTCCGGGAGTCGAACAACTCGTTCCCGTACGCCTGAGCCGGCGCACCGGGGGCGGCGCCCGCTAGCGCACGTAGACCGAGGGGAGCCGCTTCGGGGTCTCCCGTCGGGTCCGGCGGGACCGGTCGCCGCTCGGCGGCGACGGCCGGGTCGGCGGCTTCGCCGTGGCCCCGCGCTCGACCCGTGCGACGAGCCGTTCGAGGGCGAATCCGGCGAGGACGAGGAGACCGAGATCGCCCACGAGGTGCCCGCGCGCCTCGCCGAAGGACACCGCCGCGACGACGACCGCCACCACGAACGGCGCGACGAGCGGCCACCACGGGCGACCCGCACGGTGGGCGAGGACCGTCCCCACGATCGCGAGCGCGAACGCGACCCAGAACGCGATCGTCCAGGCCCAGAGCAGACCGGTGCCGTAGCTGAGCGACGCCGACGCGATCCTCACCGTCTCGCCCGGGTGGTAGACGCCGGTCAAGCGCCCCAACCGGGCGGCCAGCACCTCGGGCAGGCGCCCGACGTGCTCCCGCGCGTTGTGCAGGGCCGTGTGCCGGGCCCGTGAGTTCAGCTGGGACGGGTCCATGCCCGGGTGCGCCCGGATGATCGCCGCCAGACACGCCTGGGAGGAGGTGCCGAGGCCGGCCCCGCTGTACGAGCCGGGCGGGCAGTTCCCCGCCAGCAGGGTCACGCCGTCGCCCGTGCTCAGCGCGACCGGATCGTGGAACCGGTGGGTGTTGAACGCGGCCCACGGGGCGATGACCACGAGCGCGACGATCGCCGCCACCGCGATGCGGCCGAGTCGCCGGGCGACGGTGAGGTCGCGGGCCACGGCCAGCACGGGCACCACGACCACCACGAGGTACAGGAGCGCGTCCGACCGGGTCAGCGCCAGCACGCCGCACACGGCGCCGACCAGCGCGGTCCGCCCGAGCGTCGGACGGTCGCGCAGGTCCGCCACGAGCAGCATCGCGACCGCCAGGACCACCAGGGTCAGCGGCTCGCCGAGGACGTCACCCTCGACGAGCCAGAAGCCGGGGTAGACCGCGACCAGCAGCGCAGCGGCGAGTCCGGCCCGCGGGTTGAAGTACCGGCGACCCACGAGCCCGGCGAGCACGACCAGCAGCACGCCGAGCGCCGCCGCCACGAGCTGGTGGGTCTCGACGCTGCGCCCTCCGAGCCACGACACGGCGCCGAGGGTCAGGGACCAGGCGGGCGGGTGCGCCGCCGAGGGCACGTCGTGGCCGGCGAGCGTCGCCACGAACCCCTGGCCGTCGGCGAGCCGCAGCGCGCTCAGGTGGAAATCCACCCCGTCGATCCCGATGGCGGCCCGGTGGTCGCCCAGGACGCGCCAGAGCCGGAGCGCCGCGCCCACCAGGGCGATCGCGCCCAGACCGAGCCAGAAGCGGTGCCGGGCCCACGGGCCCGCCGATCGGGCGGCGCGACCCGTGACGGGCCGGTCCTCCTCCGCTCCCTCGGCGGTCGCCGGGGGCCTCGGCGGGGGCGCCAGGCCGTCGTCGTCGGCCGTTCCGGGCGCGTGCTCGACCGGCGCGTCGACGCGGTCCTCGGCCGCGACCTCCCAGTAATCGCTCATTCGAACCGCGGACTCCCACCGAATCTGAGCCGAAATGGTACCCCTCACCGCCGAGCCCCCCGGCCCACGGCAGGGGGCGCGTCCTCGGCGAACCGGGCTGGGAGTAGCATTACCCCCGCAGCGGGCGTCGACCCCCCGAGCTCGGGAACCGCCCGGCGACGGAGCGCGGTCGACCGTCCGAACCAGCCCACGGCACGAGGAACGCATGCAGCTCGCTGACGTCATTGGATCGGTTCGTCGCCATTGGCGGGTTTCGGTGGCGATGTTCCTGTTGTCCATCATCGGCCTCGGTGTCTTCCTCTTTACCCGGAAGCAGGCCCGGGGGAGCGACAAGTGGCAGGCCCAGGTGCAGCTGCTCGTCCCGGTCCGCGGCAAGGACGGTGCGCTCCCGTCGGGCGTCCCCGCCGAGCTCCTGCAGGGCCAGGCCCAGATCGCCCTCTCCAGCGAGACCACCAGCGCGGCAATGGACGCCGCGGGCATCAAGGGCGACGACCGGGACCGCGTCACGTTCGGCTTCAAGACGAACTTCGACCCCAGCGCGACCCAGGGCAAGACCGGGAACCAGACCACGGGCAAGGGCGACATCCTCACCCTGACCGTCACGGCGCCCGAGCAGGCCCAGGCCGTGAAGCTGATCGACTCCTACGCCGACTCGTACAGCAACGCACGTCGGAAGAAGGTCGGCGAGGACGACGTCGGCAGCACCAGGGGCGCGCGCACGTCGCTCGAGGTGTACAAGAACCAGCTCGCCCAGGTCGACACGCAGCTCCAGGCCCTCGACGCCAACGTCCTCAACCAGCTGCGGGCGTTCGACGCCACCCAGACCGCTGCGAGCACCCCCGGCCAGACGACCGCCCCGACCGTCTACCTCCCGCCCGACGCGAACACCGACGTGGTCCTGCTCGCCTCGCAGCACCGCGCGCTCGTCGACCGCATCGCCGTCGCCCGCCAGAAGTACGCCGACAGCAGCGCCGACGCGTTGACCCCGTCGTCGTTCGCGACGGTGGTGGAGCGGCCCAACCCGACCGAGATCGTGCCGCCCGTCCCCTCGCCCTGGATGCCTGTCGGCGTGGCGCTCGGCCTCGGCGTGCTCCTCGCGATCGGCGTCCCGGTGCTCATCGACGTGCTGGACCGCACCATCCGCGAGCCGCGCTCGGCGATGAAGGCCCTCGGCGCGCCGGTCCTGTCGACGCTGCCCGTGCACTCGGAGGCCGACCTCGCCCGCCTCGCACTGCCGGGCTCCGCGCTCGACGCGGCGTACCGCGCGCTCGCCACCACGAGCGTCGCGACCGACCAGCTGCCCCGTGCGATCGTCGTGACGTCGCCGGTCGGCGACGCCCAGGACGGGGTCGCCGCCAACTTCGCCCGCGCCCTCGCGGATCTCGGGCTCGACGTCGCGCTGATCGCGACCGACGACCGCCAGTCGTGGTACGTCGACGCCGTCACCGCGACCGGCGCCCCCACGCTCACCGACATGATCGCCGTCGCCCAGAGCGGCCGGCTCAACGGCCAGATCCGCGAGCGGCTCGTCGCGAGCGACCTGTCCAACCTCACGGTCGTGGCCCCGAGCGAGGTCCAGGCCGACGACCTGCTCGAGGGCCTGCCCCGCCTGTTCGAGGGGCTCGCGTCGGCCGGGGTCGACGTGATCGTGATCGCGGGACCTGCGCTGCTCGAGGACCCGTCGGCGACGATCTTCGCGTGGAGCACCCGCAGCGTGCTCTGGGTGATCGAGGCCGGCCAGGTGACCGACCAGGAGGCGCGGGAGGCCGCGTCCCGGCTCGAGCTGGCGGGTGGGACGCCCTTCGGCGTGGCGATGGTGAGCGAACCCAGCTGATGGAGCCGGCGCCGGACGCACCGCGCCTCGACCGAGGGAGCCGCCTGGTGCTGGTCCCCGCCGCGACCCGCCGCGTCGGCACCGACCTGCTCGTCAACGTGGGCGGGGCGACGGCGGCCGTGCAGCGACTCGGCGGCGCGGGCCCGGACCTCTGGGACGCGTTCGCCGGCGGCGCCAGCGTCGCCGAGGCGGCGGCGGAGCTCGCCGACCGGACCCGCAGCTCCACGGACGAGGTCGAGCGGGTCGTCCTCGACTTCGCGCAGGGCCTCGTCCGGGCCGACCTCGCGCAGCCGGCGCCGTGAGCACCGTCGACCCGGCGATCCTCGCGCTCGCGGGGGTCGGCTGCTCCGACCCCTCCCGCCTCCCGCGCGACGGGTGGGCCGAGCGCTGGGACGACGTGGTCACCCACGGCCTCGCCGGACTGCTCGCCGCCGCCGCCGACGCCGGCCTCGTCGACCTCGATCCGGGCACCGCCGACCGGCTGCGGGCCCGCCTCGACTCCGAGGCGATCCGGGCCGTGCAGCTCGAGGGCGAGCTCATCCGGCTCGAACCGCTCCTCGCCGAGCTCGGTGCGGTGGTCCTCAAGGGCGCGGTCCTCGCGCACGCCGCCTACCCCGACCCCGCGCTCCGCCCGTTCACGGATCTCGACCTGCTCGTGACCGGCGACCGGCACGAGGAGGCGGTCGCCGCCCTCGGCGCCTTCGGGTACACGCGCTCCCGGCCCGAGCCGATCCGCGGCTACGACGCCACGATCGGCAAGGCGCTGACGCTCGTCCATCCGGGTGGGGTCGTCATCGACCTGCACCGCACGCTGGTCCCCGGCCTCGCGGGCGCCACGGTGTCGGTCCCCGAGATCCTCGCCGACCGGACGACCGCGACGGTGAACGGCCGCCCGGTGCCGGCACCGTCGTGGGACGCGCACCTCGTCGAGGTCTGCGCGCACGCGGTCATCGGCGACGGGCTGTCCCGCGCGCTGTCGATCCGGGACGTCGTCCAGGTCGCCCGGCATCCCGAGGTCGACGCGGAGCACGCGGTCGAGCTGGCGCGCCGATGGAAGCTGACGTCCACGGTCGCCGCCGCGGTGCGGGCTGCGACCGAGCACGTCGGCGCCGAGCTCCCGGCGCCCCTCGTGGCGCTCGCCGGCCGGGCCGAATCGCGCGACACCGTCGAGGCGGCGGCCGCGCCCGAGGACCGCTCGTCCCAGCGCCGCATGGAGGAGCTGCGGGGCGGCGGACTCCGCCGCCGCGTGGCCGTCGCCCGGTCGATGGTGCTGCCGTCGCGCGAGTTCCTGCGGTTCACCTACGGCGAGGGTTCGACACCGTCGTTGTACTGGCGTCGTTGGCGCACCCTCTCCGAGCGGTCACGGGCGGCACGCGCCCCGGCCCCGACCGAGCCCACGGCGGGCCACCCCGGACCACCGGAGACCGCACCGATCCCGCTCGCCCGGTCCCCGCGATCCGAGCCGGCGCCGAGCCCCGAGGTCACGGCACCGGCACCCCTCCCGGTCCGGCGCGCCCCGGCCGGGGCCACGCCGCGGCTCCCGGCGGTCGTCGGGCCCATCGGCACCATCGACGGGACCGGGACGGTCGGGCCGCGGGCCGTCGACCTGCCGCCGCGCGTCCCCCGGGCCACCGTGGCGCTCGCCCGGGCGTCCCTGTCCGCGGCGGCGGTCGAGCACGCGCAGCTCCGACCCCGGGCGGCCACGCGCGCCACGACGGCGCCCGTGAGCCGCCAGCAGCAGTGGGCCGCCGCCCGGCCACCGCGCCCGGCGGTGGGGGCCGACCGCGGTGGCGCGACCCCGCCGCCGCGTCCACCGGACGGCGAGTCCCGACCCGGCCCGGGCACACCCGATCCGTCGGCCGGCCGGCCGGCCGCCGCCGCGTACGAGACCGGTACCCGCTACTTCGTCGGGGGCGTCGTCGCGCTGCTCCTGACCGCGGCGATCGCGCGCACCGGCGTCGCGTTCTCCGGCGTGGTCCTGGTCCCCGTCGCCGGGGTGCTCTTCGCGATGGCGATGGCGCGCCGCCTGGCCCGGACCCGACCCGACGAGGCGTGGGTCGGCGACTGGCTGATCGCCGGCGTCGTCGTCAAGATCGTCGCGTCGTTGTTCCGCTACTACACGCTGATCTCGTCGTACAACGGGAACGGCGACGCCGCCGGCTTCGACCAGTACGGACGCGAGTTCGCCAAGGCGTGGATGGGCCAGGGCGCCGAGCCGTACCTCCAGGACCTGCGCAAGACCAACTTCCTGCGCTGGTTCACCGGCGTCGTCTACTACGTCTTCGGCGACCACATGGTCGCCGGCTTCTTCATCTTCGGGCTGCTCGCGCTCGTCGGCTCGTACCTGTGGTACCGCGCGACCGTCGAGTCGGTCCCGTTCATCGACAAGCGCCTGTACCTGTTCCTCGTGCTGTTCGCGCCGAGCATCGCGTTCTGGCCGAGCTCCATCGGCAAGGAGTCGCTGATGCAGCTCGGGATCGGGGCCATGGCGCTCGCAACCGCCTACTTCCTCAAACAGCGACTGATCCAGGGGCTGCTCCTCGGCTTCGCCGGCGGGTGGGTGCTCTGGGTGGTCCGCCCCCACCTGCTCGCGCTCGTGACCATCGCCTCGGGCTTCGCCTACATCGTCGGGATGTTCCGACCCCGCGACCCGAGCAAGGGCGTCGCGACCCGCACGATCGGTCTCGTCGTCATCGCGGTCCTCGTCGCGTTCACCGTCGGGCAGGGCATGAAGTTCCTCGGGATGAAGGACCTGTCGCTCAACTCGGTCGAGCAGACCCTCAACACCCAGGCCCAGCAGACCGGCGAGGGCGGGTCCAGCTTCGACAACGGTGGCGACTACCTGAGCCCCGTGAACCTGCCGCGCGGCTTCGCGACCGTGCTGCTGCGGCCGTTCCCGTGGGAGGCCGGGAGCCCCCTCGGACTCGTCGCGTCGCTCGAGACGGTCATCCTCGCCGGCGCGCTGATCGTGCGGTTCTCGTCCATCCGGACGTCGCTCTCGCGCGGGCGGGAGACCCCGTTCCTCCTCTACTGCTGGGTGCTCACGATCCTGTACGCCATGACCTTCGGGATCCTGGTGCGACAACGATCGCTCGTGCTGCCCGCGCTCTTCGTGCTCCTGGCCGTCCGGCCCGTCCGCAAACAGGACGAGGGGGTCGACGTCGCCGCCGCGGTGTCCGGCCGGCGGCCCGTGCCGGAGGCGACGCGATAGTCGTCGACGTCCTCGGCATGCGGATCACGGTCTCGGCGCCCGACGCGCTGAGGTCGGAGCTGGCGCCGATGGTGCGGGACCTCGTCGGCGCCGACGGCGACGTCGCGCACGAGCTCGTCGTCGAACAGGAGACCGACGGTACGTGGCGGCTGGTGGCCGACGGCGCGGTCGCGCACCGGGGCATCGAGCCGTCGGTCGTCGCGGCCACCGTCGTCTGGTGGCTCAACACGGTCGTGGCGGCGTCCGCGCCGCACCTGCTCGTCCACGCGGCCGTCGTCGGGGCGCGCAGTGCGGTCCTGCTCCCGGGTGCCTCCGGCGCCGGGAAGTCCACCCTCGCCGCCGCCTGCATCCGTGCCGGCCTCTCGTACCTGTCCGACGAGTACGCGGCGTTCGATCCCACCACGGGCACGATCGCCGCGTACCCGAAGCCGCTCGACCTCGGCGCGGCCGGGCTCGTGGCGGCCTCGGACCTGCGCGCCGGGGCGGTCGTGGGGCGTCTCGCGCCCGGCGGCATCGTGTTCCCCCGCTTCGCGCCGGGCGCGCCCCCGAGCCGTACCGCGCTGACCCCCGGCGGCACGGTCCTCGCGCTGGCCGCCCACGCGACCAACCTCGTCCGGACCGGCGGCGCGGCGCTGCCGTGGCTCGCCGGTCTGGCCCGCGCGTGCCCGGCCTGGGAGACGACCTACCCGGCGGCCGCGGGGCCGGTCGCGCTGGTGCGGGACCTGGCGACGGCTCCGGCCACCCCGGTGACGCCGGCCCCCGTCCTCGGGCCGATCACGGCGTCGACGACGACCGTCGAGCTCGGCACCGAGCTCGTCGTGCACGACGCGGCCACCGGGCAGGTGCACCTCCTCGCCGGCGACGCCGCAGTCGTGTGGGCCTCGGTGCCCGACGCCGATGGCGACCTCGAGGCCCTCGTCGGGCTCGGGACCGCGCGCGGCGCGGCCGACGCCGGCGCCGTGCGCGCGACCATCGACCACCTGCGGGCGCAGGGTCTCCTGACGGACGGTCGGGCGGTGTCCGCCGGTTACGATCCGGCCCCATGACGGCCCGGGTCGAGCCCCTGCCCTGGGACTCCGAGTTCTTCGGCTTCCCGATCGGCCGGGTGGCGCTCGAGGGTGCCACCCCCGAGATGCTCCGCGCCGTCGACGGGCAGGCTCGGGAGCTCGGGCTCGCGTGCGTCTACGGGACGCTCGACGAGATCGACACCGACGAGGCGTTCCTGGTCCAGGCGCACGGCCACCGGCTCGTCGAGGTCGCGCTCCGGTTCGGCCGGCCGGCCGGCCCCTTCACGCCGCGTCCCACGAAGTCACGGGTCCGGCGGGGGACGCCCGAGGACCTGCCCCGCCTCGAGCACGCCATCTCGGTGCTGGGACCCTGGAGCCGCTTCGGCTCGGACCCGCGTTTCGGGCACGAGGCCGCGCGCCGCATGTTCGGGGCGTGGGTCGAACGCGCCGCCCACGACGGCGAGGAACACCTGTTGCTCATCGCCGAGGACGACGACGGCGTGACCGGCCTGTCCACCAACGTCCGCACCCCCGTGCACCGCGTCGACCTCATGGGCGTCACCAAGCCGGGGACCGGCGCGTCGCAGGCGCTGATGAACGGTCTCTTCGAGTGGGCCGACGGCGGGCCGACCGAGGCGGGACCGTGCGCGGCGCGCAACATCGCGGTGCTCCGCTACGTCGAGGGCTGCGGCTTCAGCGTCGTCGCCTGCCAGTACAAGTTCCACTACTGGGTCGACGAGCACCCGCCCGCCTGAGCCACCCGGCGCGGCTCACGGGAGGGTGAGGATCTCCGGACCGTCCTCGGTCAGCGCCACCGTGTGCTCCACGTGGGCGGCGAGACCACCGTCGACGGTCACCACCGTCCAGTCGTCCTCGAGCACCGCGGTCTCGGCCGTCCCGGCGGTGAGCATCGGCTCGATCGCGAGCACCATGCCGGTCCGCAGCTTCGTCCGCCGCCCCCGGACGGTCCGGTAGTTCGGGATCTCTGGTGCCTCGTGCATCGCGGTGCCGATCCCGTGACCCACGTACTCCCGCACGATCGAGAAACCGGCCCCGGTCGCGACCTCCTCCACCGCGGCGCCCACGTCGGCGAGCGTCCGGCCACCGGCGAGCGTGGCGACGGCGGCGTCGAGGCTGCGCACCGCGGTGTCGATCAGGCGCTGCGCCTCGGGGTCGATGTCGCCGACCCCCACGGTGATCGCGGCGTCGGCGTGCCACCCGTCGATGATCGCCCCGCAGTCGAGCGAGACGATGTCACCCTCCTCGAGGGTGTAACCCCCGGGGATCCCGTGCACGACGACGTCGTTCGGCGACGTGCACACGACCGCCGGGAAGCCGTGGTACCCGAGGAAGTTCGAGCGGGCGCCGCGCCGGGCCAGCACGTCGCGTGCCGCGAGGTCGATCTGTGCCGTGGTGACCCCGGGGCGTGCCATCTCCGCGCACACCGCGTGCATCTCGGCGACGACGCGTCCGGCGCGCCGCATGATGCGGATCTGCGCCGGGGACTTGCACAGGGTCACGGATCGCCGAAGCGGCTCGCGATGGCGCCGAGCAGCGCGCGCTCGACGTCCTCCTCGCTCCCCAGCCCGTCGACGGTGACGAGCAACGAGCGGTCACGGTAGAAGTCGACGAGCGGCTGGGTCTCGGACTCGTAGAGCGCGAGCCGCCGCCGGATGGACTCCTCGGTGTCGTCCTCCCGGCCCCGCGACCGCATCCGCTCGACCACGACGTCGCTCGGGACGTCGAGGTCGATCACGATGTCGAGCGCGTGCTCACCGAGGATCCGGTCCAGCTCAAGCGCCTGCTGGCGGGTCCGGGGGAAGCCGTCGAGCACGAAGCCCGGCTGCACCTCGCCCGGGTTGCCGAAGCGCTCCTCCACGACCGCGATCACCAGGTCGTCGGGGACGAGCTCGCCGCGGTCCATGTACTCCTTGGCCTCGAGCCCGGCCCGCACGCCGACCTCGGCGGAGTCGCGGAACATCTGCCCGGTGGACAGGTGCTGCATGCGGTAGTGGCGCGCGAGACGTACGCCCTGCGTGCCCTTTCCCGAGCCCTGCTTGCCCAGCAGGACGATGCGTGGTCCTCGCTGCGACATCAGGCCCTCAGGAGAGGAAACCCTCGTAGTTGCGCATCATGAGCTGGCTGTCGATCTGCTTCATGGTCTCGAGCGCCACACCCACGGTGATGAGCAACGCGGTCCCGCCGAACGGGAACTGGCTGATGTTCCAGAGCTTGAACACGAGCAGCGGTACCAGGGCGATGATCATCAGGAAGATCGCGCCGGGCAGCGTGATGCGGTTCAGCACCTTCGCGAGGTACTTCTCGGTCGGTGGTCCCGGACGGATCCCGGGGATGAACCCGCCCTGCTTGCGGATGATGTCGGCCTGCTGCTGCGGGTTGAACGCGATCGCCGTGTAGAAGTACGCGAAGAACAGGATCATCAGCGAGTACAGGAACATGTAGACCCAGCTGGTGCCCTTGACCAGGTAGTCGTTGGCGAAGTTCTGCAGCCAGGTCCAGTTGGTGGCCGTCGCGATGAGCGCCGGGAACGCGAGGATCGAGCTCGCGAAGATCACCGGGATCACTCCCGACTGGTTGACCTTCAGCGGGATGTAGGTGCTCTGACCGCCGTACATGCGCCGGCCCACGACCCGTTTCGCGAACTGCACGGGGATCCGCCGTTGGCCCGACTCGACGAAGACGATGCCCGTGATCATCGCGATGCCGATGAGGATGATCACCACGCCCTTGAACCAGCCGCCCTCGGCGAAGATCGCGCCGCCCTGCGCGGGGAGGCGGGACACGACCGACGCGAAGATGATGATCGACATGCCGTTCCCGATACCCCGCTGGGTGATGAGCTCACCCAGCCACATGACGAGCGCGGTTCCGGCGACCCAGGTCAGCACGATCAGGGCGGCCCGCAGCCCGTTGTAGTGCGGGATCATGTCCTTGCCCTGGAAGCCGATGGTCTGCAGCAGTCCCTGCTTGCCCTCGTGGAGGGCGATCACGAGCCCGGAGGACTGCAGCAGCGCCAGGCCGACGGTGACGTACCGGGTCCACTGCGTGATCTTCTTCTGGCCGGTCTGACCCTCCTGCTGCCACTGCTCGAGCTTCGGGATGACCACCCCGAGCAGCTGCATGATGATCGACGCCGTGATGTACGGCATGATCCCGAGGAAGAACACCGAGACGCTGGTGATGGCGCCGCCGGAGAAGAGGTCGAGGAAGCCGACCACGCCCGAGTTCGTCGAGGAGTCCTGCAGCGCCTTGATCTGCGCGTAGTCGACGTACGGGACCGGAATGTGGGTCCCCAGCCGGTAGATCAGCACGATGAAGATCGTGAAGAAAATCTTGTTGCGCAGGTCGGGCACCCGGAACATGTTCCGAAGCCGGGACAGCATGGGTGTGACGACCTCCTACCGGGCAGTGGAGCGAGAAAGGAAGGCTACCGGGCGGCTCCGCTCCGTACGGTGCCGGAGCACCTTAGGCCGGTCTTCCCGGCCCGGGGACGAGTCGTCCGGGCCGCCCGGGATGTGACGGGCGGCTCCGCTCCGTACGGTGCCGGAGCACCTTAGGCCGGTCTTCCCGGCCCGGGGACGAGTCGTCCGGGCCGCCCGCGGTGGGACGGCTACCGGTTGGTGAGGGCGTTGCCCTTCGCGGGCGGGCGCCGATCGCCCCACGGCGCCGGCACGACCTCGACGCTGCCGCCGGCGGCCTCGATGGCCTGCTTCGCCGACGCCGAGAAGGCGTGCGCCTTCACCGTGAGGCTCGTGGCGAGCTCACCCCGGCCGAGGACCTTGACCAGGCCCTGCTTGGCCACGAGGCCCTTGGCCCGCAGCGTGGCCGGGGAGACCTCGCTGCCCGCCTCGAAGGCGTCGAGCGTGTCGAGGTTGACCACGTGGTACTCGACCCGGAACGGGTTCTTGAAGCCCTTGGCCTTCGGGGTGCGGCGGTGCAGCGGCGTCTGGCCACCCTCGAACCCGGGCTTGACGCCGCCACCCGACCGCGAGTTCTGACCCTTGGTGCCGCGGCCGGCGGTCTTGCCGCCCTTGCCGCCGATACCTCGGGCGCTGCGCTTCGGCGCGCGGCGGGAGCCCGCCGCGGGCTTCAGGTCGTGGACCTTCATCTAGCTCAACTCCTCGACACGGATGAGGTGCGGGACCTTCTGGATCATCCCGCGGATGACCGGTGTGTCGTCGTGCTCCCGGCTCGTGTTGATGCCGTGCAGTCCGAGCGCACGCAGGGTTCCGCGCTGCTTGGGCTTGACGCCGATCGTCGACCGGACCTGGGTGACCTGGAGCTTCATCACGCGACCTCGGTGATCTCGGTCTTCTTCGCGTTGCGCTCGCGGTACGCCTTCAGCATGCCGACCGTGCTCACTTCCTCGGCCGACTTGCCGCGGATCTTGGCCACCTCGTCCGGGCGCCGCAGCCCTGCGAGCCCGGCGATGGTCGCACGCGACACGTTGATGGCGTTCGAGCTGCCGAGCGACTTGGCGAGCACGTCGTGCACGCCGGCCGCCTCGAGGATGGCGCGGGCGGCGCCACCGGCGATGACCCCGGTACCGGGGGCGGCGGGCTTCAGGAGCACGCGGGCGGAGTCGTGGCGACCCACGATCTCGTGGGTGATCGACGAGCCGGCGAGCGGGACCGCGAAGAGGTTCTTCTTGGCCTCCTCCATCCCCTTCTGGATGGCGGCCGGCACCTCCTTGGCCTTGCCGTAGCCGAGGCCGACGTTGCCGTTGCCGTCACCGACCACGACGAGGGCGGTGAAGGAGAACCGCCGGCCGCCCTTGACCACCTTGGCGACCCGGTTGATCGCGATGACGCGTTCTTCGTACTGGGAATCGTTGGCCATGTCCTAGAACTCCAGTCCGGCGCCACGGGCGCCGTCGGCCACCGCGGCCACCCGGCCGTGGTACTTGAATCCGCCGCGGTCGAACACGACGGTGGCGACGCCGGCCTCCTTGGCCCGCTCGCCGACCCGCTCGCCGACCGCCTTGGCGGCGGCGACGGTCCCGGTGGAGCCGGCGCCGCGCACGGACGGCTCCATCGTCGAGGCGCTCGCGAGCGTCCGGCCCGCGACGTCGTCGATCACCTGGGCGTAGATGTGCCGGTTGGAGCGGAACACCGCGAGGCGCGGGCGCGCGGCGGTACCCCGCACCTTCTTGCGCACGCGCAGGTGGCGGCGCTTCCGACCGTCGAGCGTCTTGATGTTCATCGGCCCTACTTCGCTGACTTCCCGGCCTTGCGCAGCACGCGCTCGCCGGCGTAGCGGATGCCCTTGCCCTTGTACGGCTCGGGCTTGCGGATCTTGCGGATGTCGGCCGCGACCTGGCCGACGAGCTGCTTGTCGATGCCCGACACCACGATGCGGTTCGGCGCCGGCACCTCGAAGCTGACGCCCTCGGGCGCGTCCACCGGCACCGGGTGCGAGTAGCCCACCTGGAGCTCGATCTTCGACGGACCCTGCGCCGTGGCGCGGTAGCCGACGCCGACGATCTCGAGCTCCTTGCGGAACCCCTCGGACACGCCCAGGACCATGTTGGCCACGAGCGAGCGGGTCATGCCGTGCAGCGCCCGGTGCGACCGCTCGTCGTCGGGCCGCGTGACGGTGAGGGTGTCGCCGTCGCGCGCGACCGTGATGTCGTCCGGCACGTCCCAGGCGAGCGAGCCCTTGGGACCCTTCACCGAGACGCTCGAGCCGTCGATCGTCACGTCCACGCCGGACGGGACGGAGATGGGGGCCTTACCGATGCGGGACATCGCTCACCACACCTGACACAGGACCTCGCCGCCGACCCGGCGCTTGCGCGCCTCCCGGTCGGTCAGCAGACCCTGGTTGGTCGAGAGGACCGAGATCCCCATCCCGCCGAGCACGCGGGGCACCTCGCCGGCACCCTTGTAGACGCGCAGGCCGGGACGGGACACGCGCTTGATCCCCGAGATCGTGCGCTTGCGGTCCGACGTGTACTTCATCGTGATCGTCAGCTTGTCGCCGGGACGCTTGGGGTCGTCGGCGACCTCGAAGCCCTCGATGTAGCCCTCCTGCTCGAGGATCTTGGCGAGGGCCACCTTCAGCTTCGACGCCGGCATCTCCGTGAGATCGTGCATCGCGATGTTCGCGTTGCGGATCCGCGTGAGCATGTCGGCGATCGGGTCGGTCATCGTCATCTGCTCACCCCCTACCAGGACGCCTTGGTCACGCCGGGAACCTCACCCGCGTGCGTGAGCTCGCGCAGGCAGATCCGGCAGAGGCCGAACTTGCGGTAGACCGAACGGGACCGGCCGCAGCGACGGCAGCGGGTGTAGGCGCGGACCTTGAACTTCGGAGCCCGCTGCTGCTTGTTCTTGAGTGCTGTCTTGGCCATCTCTTACCCCTGTGCCTCGCGGCGGAACGGGAACCCGAGCGCGCGGAGCAGTGCACGCCCTTCGTCGTCGGAACGGGCGGTCGTGCAGATGGTGATGTCCATCCCTCGCACCGTGTCGATCTTGTCGTAGTCGATCTCCGGGAAGATCAGCTGCTCGGTGACACCGAACGTGTAGTTGCCCCGACCGTCGAAGCTCTTCGGGTTGAGCCCGCGGAAGTCGCGGATCCGGGGGATCGCGACGCTCACGAGCCGGTCGTAGAACTCCCACATGCGGTCGCCCCGCAGGGTGACCTTGGCGCCGATCGCGTTGCCCTCGCGGAGCTTGAACGTCGCAATCGACTTCTTCGCCCGGGTCACCGCGGGCTTCTGGCCCGTGATGAGCGTGAGGTCGGCGACGGCGCCGTCGAGCAGTGACGCCTGCTGGGTGGCCCGGCCGACGCCCATGTTCAGCACGATCTTCACCAGCTGCGGCACCTCCATCACGTTGCCGAGCTGGAGATCGGTCCGGAGCTGCGGACGCAGCTCCTCGAGGTACCGGGTCTTGAGACGCGGGGTCGTGGTCGCCACGGTCACAGGTCCTTCCCGCACTTGCGGCACACCCGAACCTTGGTGCCCGCCTCGAAGCGGTACCCGATGCGCGTGTGCTTGCCGCAGGACGTGCAGACGATCGCCACGTTCGACACGTGGATCGGCATGTCCTTGTCGATGATGCCGCCCTGCATCGTCGCCCGCGTCGCGCGCTGGTGACGCTTGGCGACGTTGACGCCGTCGACGATCACGCGGTCCGACTCGGGGAGCACCCGGGTCACCTGACCGACCTTGCCGAGGTCCTTGCCGGCGATCACCTGGATCGTGTCGCCCTTTCGGATCTTCATGGTCGCTCCACCCTCAGTCGGGCTGCAGGCGCACCCGCGCCGGGGCGGGTTCCGCTCAGCTTCTTCATGCTCACAGCACCTCCGGTGCGAGCGACACGATCCGCATGAACTTGCGGTCGCGCAGCTCGCGGCCGACCGGACCGAAGATGCGGGTGCCTCGCGGCTGCATCTGGTCGTTGATGAGCACCGCCGCGTTCTCGTCGAAGCGGATGTAGCTCCCGTCGGGACGACGGCGCTCCTTCTTCGTGCGCACGACCACGCACTTCACGACGTCGCCCTTCTTCACCGCGGCACCCGGCGTCGCGTCCTTGACGGTCGCGACGAACACGTCGCCGATGCCCGCGTACCGCCGGCGGGTGCCACCGAGCACCTTGATGCACAGCACCTCGCGAGCGCCCGAGTTGTCCGCGACCTTGAGCCGCGACTCCTGCTGGATCACCGCGCACGCTCCAGGACTTCCACGATCCGCCAGCGCTTCTGCTTCGACAGCGGACGGGTCTCGGCGACCCGGACGCGGTCACCGTCGCGGACCTCGTTGGCCTCGTCGTGCGCGTAGAGCTTCGTGGTGCGCTGCAGCGTCTTGCGGTACCGCGGGTGCTGGACCCGGTCGACGACGCTCACGACCACCGTCTTGTCCATCTTGGTGGACACGACGATGCCCTCGCGCACCTTGCGCCGGTTGCGCTCGGTGGTGGTCTCGCTCATCTCGCTCACGCCTCCTGCTGCGCTTCGGCAGCCGCGATCTCGCGCTCCCGCAGCAGGGTGTTGAGACGGGCGACCTCGCGCCGCACGTCACCCAGCCGGGAGAAGTTGTCGAGCTGGCCGGTGGCCAGCTGGAAGCGGAGGTTGAAGTGCTCCTCCCGGGCTTCCGCGAGCTTCTGGACCAGCTCGCCGTCGTTCAGCTCTCGTAGTTCCGTTGCCTTCGTCATCTGGACCCGCTCTACGCCTCGTCGTGACGCACCACGAAGCGCGTCTTGATCGGCAGCTTGTGCATCGCGAGGCGCATCGCCTCACGGGCGAGCGGCTCGGCCACGCCGGACAGCTCGAACATGACCCGGCCCGGCTTCACGACCGCGACCCAGCGCTCCGGGTTGCCCTTGCCCGACCCCATGCGGGTCTCGGCGGGCTTCTGGGTGATGGGCTTGTCCGGGAAGATGTTGATCCAGACCTTCCCACCACGCTTGATGTGGCGGGTCATCGCGATACGGGCGGCCTCGATCTGGCGGTTGGTGATCCAGCCGGGCTCGAGCGCCTGGATGCCGTAGTCGCCGAAGGTCACCTTGGTCCCGCCCTTGGCGGTCCCGCTCATGCGGCCGCGCTGCACCTTCCGGTGGCGGACCTTTCTGGGCATCAGCATGACTAGTCCTCGTCCCCGTGGAACTTCGGCGCCTCGTGGTGCTGGCGCGTGCGCCGCTCGATCTCCTCTTCCTCGGCGAGGAGACGCTCGAGCTCGGGGTCGGCCTCCTTGACGAGCGGCGCCGCCTCCGAGACCTCCTGGTCGCCGACGGTGGCCTCGTCGACGGGCGTCGACTCCTCGGCGGGCCGGCGGCGACCGCCGCCCGCGCTCACGACCCGGCGACCGGTGGTGCCGGCGGTCTCGCCGACGGCCATCGCGGCCTCCTTCGCGATCTTGTCCTCGGCCGCGGTCTTGTAGGGGAGGATCTCGCCCTTGTAGATCCAGACCTTCACGCCGATGCGCCCGAAGGTGGTGCGGGCCTCGGCCTGGCCGTAGTCGATGTCGGCGCGCAGCGTGTGCAGCGGCACGCGACCCTCGCGGTACCACTCCTTGCGGCTCATCTCGGCGCCGCCGAGGCGTCCGCCGCACTGCACGCGGATCCCGAGCGCGCCGGCCTTCATCGCGGTCTGCACTGCGCGCTTCATGGCCCGGCGGAAGCTCACCCGGCCGGTCAGCTGGTCGGCGACCCCCTGGGCGATCAGCGTGGCGTCGAGCTCGGGCTGCTTGATCTCCTGGATGTTGAGCTGGATCTTCGGGTTGCCGGTGATCTTGAGCAGCCCGGCGCGGAGGCGGTCGGCCTCGGCCCCGCGGCGGCCGATGACGATGCCCGGACGCGCCGTGTACAGGTCGACGCGAAGACGGTCACGCGTGCGCTCGATCTCGACCCGGCTGACCATCGCCCGCTGCAGCTGGGTGCGCAGGTAGTCGCGGATCTTCCAGTCCTCGACGAGGAGGTCCTTGTACTCCTCGTCCTCGGCGAACCAGCGCGACTTCCAGTCGGTGGTGACGCCGAGGCGGAACCCGTACGGGTTGACCTTCTGGCCCATCAGTTCGCTCCCTTCGACGGGTCGTCCGACCCGTCGGTGGCCTCGTCCGCCGGAGCGGTCGCCTCGCTGTCGTCGCGGTCGTCGGTCTCGTCGGTCGCGGCGATCCCGGCCGCCTGGGCGAGCGCCTCGGCGTCGTCGGCGTCGCCGTCGGGGTGCTCACCGGTGACCCCGGCGGCCTCCGCCATCGCCTCGGTCGTCGCCTCGAGCTCCTCGGCGACCTCGTCGTCGTGATCGTGATCGTGATCGTGATCGTGATCGTGATCGTGGTCGGCCTGGGCGGCGGTGCTCGCCGCGACCCGGCGGCCGCGGCTCAGGCGGCGCCGGCGCTCGGCCGCGGCGCCCACGCCCGCGGCGGCCTCCCGCTCGGAGCGGACCCGCAGCTCCTCGTCGGAGTACCGGGCGACCTCGATCGTGATGTGGCTCGTGCGCTTGCGGATGCGGGTGCCCCGGCCCCGGGCGCGCGGTCGGAACCGCTTGGCGGTCGGACCCTCGTCGGCCCAGGCCGCGGCGACGAACAGCTCGTCGCTCGAGATGTGGTCGTTGTGCTCCGCGTTGGCGATCGCCGAGTCGAGGAGCTTCGCCACCTCGACCGACGCGGCGCGCTCGCTGAAGCGCAGCACCTCGCGCGCCTCGGAGACGTCGAGGCCCCGGACGAGGTCCAGGACCTGGCGGACCTTCGTCGGCGACGCCTGGTGGTGGCGGAGCGTGGCGCGGGTCATCGCCGGCCCTGCCTCTCCTGGCCCGCGTGGTAGCGGAACGTGCGGGTCGGCGCGAACTCGCCGAGCTTGTGGCCCACCATCGCCTCGGTGACGTACACCGGCACGTGCTTGCGGCCGTCGTGCACCGCGAACGTGTGGCCGACGAACTCCGGCGTGATGGTGGAGCGACGCGACCAGGTCTTGATGACCTTGCGGTCACCCGACTCGTTCATGCGCTCGACCTTCACCCGCAGGTGCTCGTCGATGAAGGGGCCCTTCTTCAGGCTGCGCGGCATGGGGGACTACCTCCGGCTGCCGCGCGTGCGGCGACGACGGACGATCATGGAATCGGATGCCTTGCCCTTCTTGCGGGTCCGGCCCTCGGGCTTGCCCCAGGGCGAGACCGGGTGGCGACCACCGGAGGTCTTGCCCTCACCACCGCCGAGCGGGTGGTCGACGGGGTTCATGGCGACACCGCGGACGTGGGGGCGCTTGCCCTTCCAGCGGTTGCGACCGGCCTTGCCGATCGAGACCAGCGCGGCCTCGGAGTTGCCGACCGAGCCGACGGTGGCCCGACAGTCGATGGCGACGCGGCGCATCTCGGTGGAGGGCAGTCGCAGCGTGGCGAACTGGCCCTCCTTGGCGACGAGCTGGATCGCGGCGCCGGCGCCCCGACCCATCTTGCCGCCGGCGCCCGGCTTGAGCTCCACGTTGTGCACGACCGTGCCGACGGGGATGTACCGCAGCGGCAGCGCGTTGCCGGGACGGATCTCGGCGCCCTGCCCGCTCTGGAGCAGGTCGCCGACGCCGACGCCCGACGGGGCGAGGATGTAGCGCTTCTCGCCGTCGCGGTAGTGGAGCAGCGCGAGGCGGGCGTTGCGGTTCGGGTCGTACTCGATGGCCGCGACCTTCGCCGGGACGCCGTCCTTGTTCCGCTTGAAGTCCACGACGCGGTACTGGCGCTTGTGGCCGCCGCCGCGGTGGCGCGACGTCATGCGCCCGTAGGCGTTGCGACCGCCGGTGCGCGGCTTGGGCTTGACCAGCGATCGCTCGGGCTTGGCCTTGGTGATCTCGGCGAAGTCCGAGGCGGACTGGAACCGACGACCGGCCGAGGTCGGCTTGCGCTTGCGGATGGCCATCGTCAGCTCCCGAAGATCTCGATCGTGTCACCGGCGGCGAGCGAGACGACGGCCCGCTTCTGGTTGGGGCGGCTGCCCCAGGTGCCGGTGCGGCGGTTGCGCTTGCGCTTCCCCGCGCGGTTGAGCGTGTTCACGTTGACGACCCGCACGCCGAAGATCTCCTCGACGGCCTGCTTGATCTGGATCTTGTTCGCGCCCGGCGCGACCTCGAACGTGTAGACGTTCGCGTCGAGTCCGGCGTAGGACTTCTCCGACACGATCGGACGCAGGATCACGTCGCGCGGGTTCCCGAGCGACGTCATGCCGCGGCCTCCTCGTCCGAGCCGCCGTCGGTGAGCCGGCTCACCACCGCCTCGAGCGTGGCCGACGTGAACACGAGCCAGTCGTTGACGAGCACGTCGTAGGCGTTGAGCTCCTCGGGCAGGATGATCTGCACCCGGTCGCCGAGGTTGCGGAACGACTTCCACGCGGTGTCGTCGGTGCGGTCGAGCACGAGCAGCACACGCGGCGCCCGCTCGCCGGCCGGGCGCAGGCCCAGCGCGCCGAGCGCGGTGATCGCGTCCTTCGTGCGGGGGGCGTCGAAGCTCCACGCGTCGATCACCGCGACCTTCGACTCCGCCGCCCGGTCGGACAGCGCGGACAGGAGCGCGAGGCGCACCATCTTCTTGGGGGTCCGCTGGCGGTACGACCGCGGCTTCGGCCCGTGGGCCACGCCACCACCGCGCCAGTGCGGCGCGCGGATCGAGCCCTGCCGGGCCCGGCCGGTGCCCTTCTGGCGCCACGGCTTGGCGCCGCCGCCGGCGACCTCGGCCCGGGTGCGGGTGCTGTGCGTCCCCGCCCGGGCGGCCGCCAGCTGCGCCGTCACCACCTGGTGCATCACCGCGACGTTCGGCTCGATGCCGAACACCGCCTCCGGCAGCTCGACCGAGCCGGCGTCGCCACCGCTCTGGCTCTTCACCGTCAGCGTGCTCACTTGGCACCCGCCTTCACACCGTTGCGCACGAAGACCAGCCCGCCGTTCGGACCGGGAACCGCACCCTTGACGAGCAGCAGGTTGCGCTCGGGGTCGGCCTCGACCACCTCGAGGTTCAGCGTCGTCGTGCGCACGTTCCCCATCTGGCCGGCCATGCGCATGCCCTTGAACACGCGCGCCGGCGTGGCGCAGGCACCGATCGAGCCGGGGGCGCGGTGCTTCTTGTGGTTACCGTGCGACGCGCCCTGGCCCTTGAAGTTGTGCCGCTTCATGCCGCCGGCGAAGCCCTTGCCCTTCGAGACGCCGGTGACGTCGACGAGATCGCCCTTGGCGAACACGTCGACCGCGATCGTCTGACCGACGGTGAACTCACCGAGGTCGTCGACGCGCAGCTCGACGAGGTGCTTGGCCGGAGTGGCGCCGGCGGCCTTCAGGTGCCCGAGCTCGGGCTTGTTCAGCCGCGTCGCCTTCGTCTCGCCGAAGGCGAGCTGCACCGCGGCGTAGCCGTCCCGCTCCGGGGTCTTGAGTTGCGCGACCTGGCACGGCCCGGCCTGGATGACGGTGACCGGGATCACCCGGTTCTCGTCGTCCCAGATCTGGGTCATGCCGAGCTTGCGCCCGAGGATCCCTTTGGAAGCCATCGTTTCGCCTTCAACTGTTCGGCCCGGGGGCCGTTCGTTCCCACCGGCGGGAGCCGGCGGGTCCGGGACCGGGCCTCGGGGCCCGGTCCGCACGCGAACGCTCCGTCGGGAAGGATCCCGGCGGAGCGTCGGTCAGGTTGTGCCGTACGGTTCCGTCACCGGCGGGTGCGGCCTCTACGGACGTCGATTGACGAGCCCGGAGAATCTAGTCGGCGGCGCGGGCCGGCCTCAAACCGACCGGCCCGGTGCCGCCGGACGCCCTAGACCTCCGGGAACTTGATCTCGATGTCGACCCCCGCCGGCAGGTCCAGCCGCTGGAGGGACTCGACGGTCTTGCCCGCCGGCTCGACGATGTCGAGCAGGCGCTTGTGGATCCGCATCTCGAAGTGCTCGCGCGAGTCCTTGTCCACGTGCGGGCCGCGGACGACGCAGTACCGGTGGATCTCGGTGGGGAGCGGAACCGGCCCCCGCACGCGCGCCCCGGTCCGCACGACCGTCTCGACGATCTTCTTCGTCGACTGGTCGATGATCTCGTGGTCGTAGGCCTTGAGCCGGATCCGGATCTTCTGTCCGCCACTGCTTGCCATCGTCGCCTGCTCTTCTACTTGAGGATCTTGGTGACGCGGCCGGCGCCGACGGTGCGGCCGCCTTCGCGGATCGCGAAGCGCAGGCCTTCTTCCATCGCGATGGGCGCGATGAGCTCCACGGTCATCTCGGTGTTGTCGCCCGGCATGACCATCTCGGTGCCCTCCGGCAGCTGGATCGCCCCGGTGATGTCCGTCGTGCGGAAGTAGAACTGCGGCCGGTAGTTCCCGAAGAACGGCGTGTGCCGGCCACCCTCGTCCTTCGTGAGGATGTACACCTGCCCCTCGAAGTTCGTGTGCGGCGTGATCGACCCCGGCTTGGCCAGCACCTGACCCCGCTCCACCTCTTCCTTCTTCGTCCCCCGAAGCAACGCACCGATGTTGTCCCCCGCCCGACCCTCATCGCGCAGCTTGCGGAACATCTCCAC
>WBZN01000720.1_pt2 | contig 22442 bp, 19 predicted proteins | sample 5204281 | NCBI WGS metagenome assembly WBZN01 (sample SAMN12344347, study PRJNA552823) | activated sludge metagenome | biome: Activated sludge suspended growth; feature: Nitrification reactor; material: Wastewater; isolation source: activated sludge from nitrification reactor of wastewater... | reverse complement strand
CACCGCATCTGTGTGGATCATGTGCGTCGCATGCGTGGGCCGCGCGGCCGGATGGAATCGCTGCCGGAGGGCGACAGCCCGCTGGAGTTGCCGGCGCCGGACCCCGGCCAGGACATCTCGGTCGATATGCTGGAGATGTTCCGGTTCGTCGTGGTGGAGCATTTCAAGTCGAACGACCAGCCCTGTCACGATCTGGCGCTCGACTTCTTCGCCGAGCTCAACTGGTCGGTGGTCTCTGAACGGCTCGGCCTCAAGCACAACACGGTTATCAAGCGCTGGTCGCGCTGCATGGAACAGGTGCGGCAACTGGCAGCCACCCAGAGCGGCCCGCTCTGGAACTGGGCTCGGGACGCGGGCATGGTGTGAGGATGCGATGAACATGCGCAACGATCATGAGTGGGCGGCCAGCCGCCTGACGCGTTTCTCCGCCGGCCTGTTGCCGGAGAGCGAGATGCTCGCCATGCAGGAGCACCTCGACTCGTGCGCCGAGTGCGCCGCCCTGCTCGCTCCGGTGCGCGCGGCGAACCGCGACGAAGCCGGCCATCTGCCCGCGTCGCTGATCGCCACCTGGAACCGCTCCGCGCGCCAGCTCTCGGACGGTGAACGCGACCTGGTGCGCCACCATCTCGAGCGCTGCGATTCCTGCCGCCAGACGCTGGTGTTCGCCGGGCACGCGCCCGAACTGCCGGAGGTCGTGCCGACGGTCGTGCGCCTGCCGAAGCGCACCGCCATGTCGGAACTGCGGCGCTGGGCCTACGGCTTCTCGGCCGTCGCGGCGGCTGCCGCCGTCTGGATGCTGGTGGTGCAGCCCGCCATGCGTCCGCGCGATCCGCGCGTCTCGGCCACCATGGGTGGCGCGCGGCTCGATGCCGCGGTCGTGTGGTTCGAGCCCATCGCCGCCGGTGCGGCCGCGCCGGCCGACGCCATCGTCCTGCCCACGTCGGACGCCGCCACGCCGCTCGAGCTCGAGGCTGGTGCGCTCCAGCACGGCCGCGCGATCGTGCTGCCGGCGGACCTCGTGCCCGCGGGCGCCGGTGCGCAGCAGGTCACGTTCACGCTCAGCCATGGCCAGGCGCCGGTGGGTGCGTTCCGCACCCGCGCGGATTCGCTCGGGCCGGCGCTGCAGATGCGCTCGGTGTCCGCGCTGATGCCAGGTGACTACACGCTGCGGGTGTCGGTGCGCGACGCGGCCGGCACGGGCTCGACCGTCGAACGGTCCTGGGCGCTGCATGTGAAGTGATCGGGTCGCGCCGTGTGGCGCGGCCCGCGGTCAGCGCCGCAGCGACAGCGGTGCTCCGGCTTCACTGGAACACGGGCGCACCGTGTCGCCCATGCGCGCCTCACCCTCGGCCAGGCGCGCACGCGCGCGGCCATGGCCCTCGAGCGCGACGATGACCACGGCGCCCACGCGCGAGCCGTCGCCCACCTGCACCAGGTTCTCGTCGTAGACCTCGACGCCCGAGCGCCACACCTCGAGCCGTTCGCCCGGGAAGAGCCCGCGCGCCGCGCCCGCGTCGAGCACGTAGATGCCGCGGCCCTCGAGGATCACGCGCGCCTGCCAGCGCGCATCGAGCCGCTGGCCGATCGTGCGAGCCAGATCGGCCAGCACCTCGGCCAGTACGTCCTGCGCGACGGCATCCGCCGTGCTGCCGGGCTCGAGGCGTGAAGCGGACGCCGTGCCGCGGCCGGTGCGTTCGCGCGCCGCGGTGGTCTCGATGATGACCGAGCCATCGGCCACGTCGAGCACGCGCAACGTGACGCGTACCTGGACGCGCGACCGCGCATCCGGCGCGCCGACGCCCCAGCGGCCGAAGCGGCCGGCCTCGCGATGGTCGTCGTGCGTGAACACCGACACCGCGCCGGTGATGGCGATCTCGGCGCGCGCCGCGCGCGCCACACGCAGCGCCTCGTCGTCATCCACAGGGCTGTTCGGGATCGTGTTGGCGTTCGAGGTGCCCAGCCGCACGACCGTGCGGCCCAGGCCCTGCTCGAGCGAATCGGCCACCAGGGCCGCCACCATGCGTGCGGGGCTCTCGCCGGTCCACAGCTCCCACGTGTGGTCGGTCTGGTCGGCCAACGGGAGCAGCGCCACGAGCGTGCGCGGGGGCGCGCACATGCCGGGGGCCGGCGTCCCCGCGCACGCGGTACGCGGGCCCGCCACGAGCGCGAGTAAGAGCAGGAGAACCGCGCCACTGGACGCGGGCAGGGAGCGACGATTCAAGGAGTGGCTCCGTGGGGCCCGGTGAGGCCGGGGGGTTCGCGGATGAGCACCGGCGTGGGGCGGGTGCTCCATCCATCACTGCATTGCACGCGGCGAGCCAGCACGCCGAATGCGAGCGCGCGCGGAATTCCCTGTGTTCTCGCGCTCTCCGCGGCCGTGTTGCGGCCGAGAAGGCCCCGCGCGCGGGGCGGGCGGCCCGCGGGTGGGGCATTTCACCCGATCCCGCGCACGCTCGGCGGTGAAGGGCAACGGCGTGGCGACATGCGCGGCCGCGAACGTCCGAGTCGTGCGTCCTGCACGGGAGATGAGCAGGACCACCTCAAATCCCGGTTGCGGTCCGAGTCCCGGAACTCATGGCGAATGCACGGCCAACTCCTTGCCGAACACTGGTGTGTGGTGCTGACACCGTGTCAGCGGACGCGTGGGGCCATGAGACTGCGGTCCCATTGGCACGATTCCCGATACACGTAGGTGCCACCCTCACACAGGAGTGATCCGTCACCATGCCTGCTTCCAACGCCCGGGGATTCACGCTGATCGAGATGCTGGTCATCATCAGCGTCCTCGGCACCATCATGGCCTTCGCCGCGCCTCCCATGTCGCGGTTCATGCGCACGAACCGGATCACCGGCGCCACGAACACGCTCGCCGGCGATCTGCGCTACGCGCGCTCACTGGCGAGTTCGCAGCGCCGCACCTACGAGTTCCGGGTCGCGCCGACCAGCTACTCGATCGTGTGCGTGTCGCCCGCTCGCACCATCCTCACGCGAACGCTCGACCACGGGGTGCACTTCGCGGCCCGCGACACCATGACGTTCTTCGCCTATGGCCTCACCGAATCGGCGACGCTCACGCTCCAGAAGGACGATTGTTCGCGCATCGTGCGCATGAACGCCACCGGGCAGGTGACCCGTGACTGACCGCACCCCCCATGCCGTGCCCCAGGACGAAGCCGGCTTCACGCTCATCGAGCTCATGGTCGCTCTCGTCATCATCGCGATCGGCGTCATGACGCTGTCCGGCGTGCAGACCACGTCGTCACGCGATGTGTACTCGACGGGCCGCCGGACCCGCGCACTGGCGCTGGCCGAGGAACGGATCGAGATCGCGCGCAGCGCGGGCTACACGAATGCCGTGTCGGACTCGGGTCAGGTGGGCCCGCTCAACTGGGTGACCCACATCAACACGGCAGACGTCGAGCTCAAGCGTGCGAGCGTGGTCGTGTCGTGGACCGAGCAGAACCGTCCCGATTCCGTGCAACTCGTCACCCTGTTGGCTCTCCGATGAGGACCGTCACGATGGAGCGTGCCACCCGCCCAGGTTCGCAAGCCGGCATGACGCTGGTGGAGATCCTCGTCAGCCTCACGATCTTCGCCATCGTGATCGGGGCGCTCACCACGATCCTGTTCTCATCCACCCGCTTGGGTACCCGCACTGCATCGCGCGCCGACATTCAAGGCGCGTGCCGCCAGACGATGTCGCTCATGTCGACCGAGATCCGACAGGCCGGGGCCGACCCGCGCATCCCGCCCATCGGTGTGGTCGGTGTGGTGTACGCCGACAGTGTCACCCTGCGCACCCGTGGCGACATCAGTGGAGACGGTGTCATCCAGACGACGGAGCCGAGCGAAGACGTCACCTACTCGTACGTCGACTCCACCGGCACGCTCCAGCGCAATCCCGGGACGGGCGCGGTCAATGTCCTCGAGAACATCACAGGCCTCCGCTTCGCGTACTACGACGCCACCAACGCGCTGATCACGCCCGTTCCGCTCAGCGCCACGAACGCCGCCCTGGTTCGTTCGGTGGGCATCACGATCACGGGACGACAGGGCGACGCCGAACCGTTCACGATCTCCAGCCGCATCATGTTGCGCAATCGCTAGACGCCGAACCCGTTCACCAGCGGCACGAGGACCCATCCCATGAAACCGATCCTACAGAACGAACGCGGCTCCGCCCTCATGATGGCCCTGGGAGCGATCACCGTCCTGGCGGTCATCGCGATGGTCGTGATGGCCATCGTCGTCAATGAGAAGCGCACGGCGTTCTCGGACTACTCGGGCGCGCGCTCGTTCTACTCCGCCGACGCCGCCAGCGAGGCCGGCGTGCACTGGATCCGGCATGAGTACACGCCGCCGCCGGTGGTGGACAGCCTCCAGCACGTGCGCGTGGCGAACAACCTCACCACGCTCACCACCAGTAACGGCTACCGCTTCAACGTCACGTACGTGCGCAAGCGGTATCGCCCGGGCTGGAGCACGGAGTACAAGGACTACGAGTACACGGTGGATGCAGTCGGTGCGAGTGCCCAGCAGTCGGAATCGGACATCGAAGTGAAGGCGACGCGACTTTACCGGGAGGGGTACTGACCATGAACCAGCGAACCCGACGTCTCGGCCTGGCGCTCGCCGCCACCGCCATCCTCGGCGCGGAACCGGCTCACGCCGTGTGCCAGATCCCCCTGGCCATCGGACAGAACACCGGCAACGCCAACGTCATGATCCTGCTCGACAACTCGGGCAGTATGAACGAAGCGCTCATGTCGAGTGCCTACAACCCGAACACGCGCTACTCGGGCAACTTCGACCGCAACTCGAGTTACGGCATCGGGACCTCGGGCAACTACTCGCCCAGGAACTTCAGCCGCTCATGGCCGTCGACGCCGACCGCGTTCCTGGTGGCCAGTGACCAGGGCGAAGTCGGCATCTATGACGGCAACTACCTGAACTGGCTGTACTTCAATGCCACCACGGCCCAGCGCGCGGCGATCCCGACCGTGACGCGCATCCAGTCGGCCAAGGCCGCGGTCACCACGTTCCTCAACAACATCACCGACGTGCGCCTGGGCCTCGAGGTGTTCGACGCGAGCAGTAATGGCGGCACGATCCTCGCCAACATCGGTTCGTCCGTGAGCTCGATCCAGAGCACGGTCAACAACATCCATGCGCGGACCATGACCCCGCTGGCGGAGGCCTCGGTCACGGCGCTCAACTACTTCTCGACGACGGGCACGAGCGCTCCGATCCAGGCCCCGTGCCAGAAGAGCTTCCTCATCATCGTGACGGACGGTCTGCCGACCAGTGACACGTCGGTCCCGAGCTACATCCGCGACACGAACCGCAACGGCTACTACCTCGACGAAGTCGCGCAGTACATGTACCGCAACGACCTGCGCCCGGACATGGACGGCATCCAGAACGTTTCCACGTTCACGATCGGCTTCAACGTCGATGCCAACCTGCTCCAGCTCACGGCCGACAACGGCGGTGGCGACTACTTCTCGATCACGGACGGCGCCGGCCTCGCGGCGGCGCTGACGTCGTCGTTCAACACGATCGCGGCGCGCGTCGCCGCCGGCGCGGCTGTCTCGGTGGTGTCGTCCGAGGACCGCAGCAACAACCGACTGTTCCGCGCGCGCTACGAGTCGCAGACCTGGCGCGGCTTCCTCGAGTCGTTCGCGCTGCCCTACCACTCGGGCTCGCGCCCGCTGTGGGACGCGGGTGCGCTGCTCGCCGCCCGCTCGGCCAGCACGCGCCGCATCTTCACCAGCACGTCGGGTACGTCGCTCACGAACTTCACCACCAGCAACGCCGCGACGCTGCAGTCCTACCTGGGCTCTACCAACTCCACCGCGGCGTCGAACCTGATCACGTTCATCCGCGGCGACTCGGTGGCGGGCAGCCGCAGCCGTAACGGCTGGAAGCTGGGTGACATCGTCGATCCGGCGCCGGTCATGGTGGGCAAGCCGGCCGGCTACAGCGAGCAGAGCGGCTACACCGAGTTCCGCGCCGCGCAGGCGAGCCGCCGCGAAGTGCTGTACGTGGCGGCCAACGACGGCATGCTGCACTGCTTCGACGTCGAGACCGGCGCCGAGCAGTGGGCCTATATCCCCAAGGACCAGCTGCCGCGCCTCGCCGACCTCATGGACCCGGCTTACTGCCACAACTACTACTTGAACATGACGCCCGCGGCGTACGACATCAAGATCGGCACCGCGTGGCGCACTTACGTCATCGGAGGCGAGGCCCAGGGCGGCAACGGCCTGTTCGCCATCGACGTCACGTCGCCCGAGCCGGACTCCGTGCGACTCAAGTGGGACATCAGCCCCTCCACCCTGAAGGGCGCGTGGGCGGCGCCTTCGCTCGTGCGTGACCGTGCACTCGGCCGCTCGGTGCTCGTCATCGGCACGGGCTACGACGCCAGCACGGCGCAGGCGAACCTGTTGGTGATCGACCCGATCGACGGCTCGATCCTGCGTACGATCGCTCTCGGCACGGCGGCCGCGGGCAACAAGGTGACCAAGACGGTCACGTTCGACCGCGACTTCGACGGCACTGAAGACCTGCTGTTCTGCGGTGACCTGCTCGGCAATATGTGGCGCGTCGACCTGACCACGAGCACTTGGACGGTGACGAAGCTGTTCTCGGGCACGCGGCCCATCCAGGCTTCGCCCATCATCAGCACGGACGAATTGGGCCGCCCGATGCTGTACTTCGGCACGGGCCGCTTCCTGGTCACGGGTGACCCCAGCAACACCGCGGGTCAGCGCCTGTACGGCATCATCGACAACGGTTCGGGCGGCACGCTGTTCGACACGGACCTCGTGGACCAGACCCGCTCGATCACGCCGCTCACCAGTGCCTCGCGCGGCTGGCGCATCGACCTCGGCAACACCGGCGAGCGCGTGACGCGCAGCGCCGCCCTCATCTCGGGCATCCTCTACATCCCGACGTTCGCGCCGACCACGGCGGCTTGCGCCGGTGGCGGCCAGTCGTGGCTGTATACGCTCGACTTCGCGGATGGCTCGGCCCCGGATCATTCGAACGGCGCCGAGAACAACAGCATCAACGGCCGCAATCAGTCGATGGGCGACGGCATCCTGGCCGACCCGGCCGTCGACCTCGTGAACGAACAGCTCATCCTGCAGTCGTCGAACGCCGTGCTCCTCACGGAAGACATCAGCGCGGACCTCAGGAAGCTCCTCGTGCGCTCGTGGCGCCAGAAGTGGAACTAGGAGGAATCGCCATGCGGAACCTCAATGCCGTCGCTGTGCGCACGACCGTGGTCCTGCTGCTCGCTGCTTGCCTGGCGCCGCCTGCACACGCCCAGTTCGACCGTCTGGTCCGGAAGCGGCCCGCTCCACGCCGAGCTCCGACGTTCGAGATCGGCGGCGTGTACACCGGCGTCGTCAATGGCACCATCTCGATCGATGGGGTCGGCTACCCGATCGCCCCGAACGCCCCGGTCTACCTGATCGGGACGGGCCCGGTGCCGATCAGCATGGTACCGATCGGGAATCGCATCTACGCCACCGGACACGGTACGCTGGGATCGAATGTGATCGAGATGCTGGTCGCTCGCCCGATCAACGACGAGAGCCGTTCGGGGACGCTGCCGGAAGTCATCGTGGTTCCGCCCAACGCGCCGCGGTGATCCTGCGCGGCCGGACACACGGAGGTGCGGGCATGTTCCACCCACGCAGCACTGCGCTGAGCGCGACCGTCATCACGGTCGCGCTCGTCGCGTTCGGATGTTCGGGCACCAAGAGCACCGGTGCCACCGCCGGCCGGCATGACGCCGGCATCAGCCTGACGCCGGATCCTCCGACCGTGAGCACCCAGCTCTCGGCCGTGATCGACCTGCCTGGGGTGGACCCGGCACGCTGTGCTTACGTGTGGAGTTCGAACGGCGATCCCATCGCGGGCGCCACGACGCCGTCGCTCGGGCCGGACCGATTCCACAAGGGCGACCGTATCGCCGTCGAGGTCCGGCTGCCCGATGGCGACCCGGCCAAGCCGCTCACGGCTGAGACGCAGGTGGCGGATGCCATGCCGGTGGTCCTGAATGCCAGCATCATGCTCGATAACACGGCGGCGGGCCCGATGCTGCAGGTTCACGCCGAGGCTCAGGATGCCGACGGCGAGACGGTCACGCTCAAGTACCGTTGGTTCAAGAACGGCGCGGCGCTCAGCGATGCCTCGAACGCGACGCTGGCGGCCACTGGTCTGACGCCCACAGACCAGGTCGTGGTCGAGGTCGTGGCACAAGCGGCGGGCGTCGAGTCCGCACCTCGACGCAGCGAGCCGTTCTCACTCGACAATCGGGCGCCGCAGTTCTCCGGCGCGCCGGCCGCCCTGTCGCCGGGCCAACCGGTCCTGCGCTACCAGGCAGCCGCGACCGATCCCGACGGCGACCCGATCCAGTTCGAGCTCGTCGAGGCCCCGGCCGGCATGACGATCACCAAGGAAGGCGCCATGGAATGGCCCGCCCCCGCTGGCGATCCGCGCAGCGGTGAGTACAAGGTCACGCTGCGTGTGAGCGACAACAAGGGCGGTTCCTCGACCCAGAGCTTCGTGATCCGCGTGGACACGACCAAGAAATGACGGCAGAGCTGGCCCCCGCGGTCCCTTGGGATCGCAGGCCGGATCCGGCACTTCGCCCCTGAAACACGACGGGCACCCTCGCGGGTGCCCGTCGTGTTTCGTACGGTGGCGTTCGCCGTCAGTTCGGCATCACCAGCTTGTCGCCCGGCTCCTCGCCCTCGAGCTCGGCCGGGTACTCGGCCGGCAGCTCGCGCAGGCTCTCGATGAACAGCGGCACCTCGTCGCTCAGGTTCGACAGCGCCTCGGGACCCTCCCCGACCTTCAAGATGTCGTAGAGCGTGGTGCGCTGCGCCGGCGTGAAGCCGGCCTCGCGGATGAGCGTCTCGATCTCGGCCACCGTCGTCTTGTTCACGTGGCCGGTGGCCAGGTGGACGTTCTCCTCGAACAGCGTGCCGCCGAAGTCGTCCGCGCCATAGTGCAGCGAGATCTGGCCGGTCTTCTTGCCCTCGCTGAACCACGACGCCTGGATGTGCTCGAAGTTATCGAGGTAGAGCCGGCTCACCGCCAGCATGCGGAAGTACATGCTCGCGCCCGCGATGAACGGCACCTTGGACTCCATGGGCGTGTTGCCGCGCTTGTAGCTCCACGGCACGAACGCGGTGAAGCCGTGCGTGTCGTCCTGGAGCGCGCGGATGTAGTCGAAGTGCTCCACGATCTCGGCCGGCGTCTCGACGTGGCCGTACATCATGGTGGCCGTGGAGCGCATGCCGACCTGGTGGGCCGTGCGGTGCACATCGAGCCACGTCTCGGGCCCGCCCTTCTTGATCGAGATGCGCTTGCGCACGCGCGTGGCCAGGATCTCGGCGCCGCCGCCCGGCAGCGTGCGCTGGCCGGCGTCATACAGCGCCTGCAGCACGCCCTCCATGGACAGCCCGCTCACCGCCATCATCTGGTGGATCTCGGGGGCCGAGAAGAAGTGCGGCGTGATCTCGGGATAGCGCTGGCGCGACTCCCGGATGATCGAGGTGTAGAACGACCACGGGATGTCGGGGTTCAGGCCGCCCTGCAACAACACCGTGGTCGCGCCGACCTTGCGGGCACTCTCCATCATGGCCATCACGCCTTCGACATCGTGCGTGTAGCCATCGGCGGCCGGCTTGCCGGGCTTGCGGTAGAACGCGCAGAAGTGGCAGTCGACCGTGCACCAGTTGGTGTAGTTGGGGTTGGTGTCGATCACGTACGTGACGATGCGCGGATCGGTCTTCCGCATGCGCATCTCGTTCGCGAGTGCGCCCAGTTCCACGAGCGGGGCGTCCGTGAGCAGGTACACGCCCTCGGCACTGGTCAGGCGCTCACCGCGCAACACCTTGTCTTCGATGCGATTCCACACGGTCTTCGGGCTCCTCGGCGCGGGTGATGGCCGCGGCGCTCGACCGGCGCGCGGCGAAGGGGCCGAGGATACAACGCGGCTCGCGGGTGGTGAAGTCGGGCTCGGGGCCGCCCGGCACACGACACGGCAAGCCCGCAGGGCGCCCGAAAAGCGATCGCCCCCGGCCAGGGCTTCCTGACCGGGGGCGTCGATCCGGAGTTCCGGGCCGGCTAGATCTCGCGCCAGCTCAGGGTCACGAACTGGCCACCGTACTTGGCCAGCTTCTGCGCGATGGTGTCGCTCGAGTACAGGATCGTCATGCCACCGTTGGCGCGGATGAGCGTCTGGCCCTTCACGATGACACCGCCCAGGATCCACGCCTGGCCGTTGATGTCGAAGTCGCCTTCGACGTAGATGAGACCCTTCCAGTGAAAGCCGGCATTGCAGCGCAGGCTGCCGTCCACGTACAGCAGGCCCTCGCCGTCGACACTATGAAGTGCGTACGTGGCGGAGGCGTCCTGGGTGGTGGTGTTGTTGTCGATGTAGAAGATCCCGTTGTAGCTGGTCAGGCTTGAATGTGGCGCACCGACCCACGACCACCAATCGCTCTGCGACATCCCGAATGCTTCCCACGGTCCGGCATAGAACCCGGTCTGGTTCTGGGACGTCGCCACGGGCGACCCCGAGACGGCCGAGGCACCACCACCGCTGATGGTTCCGGTACTCCATGCTCCCGGGAGCGGACCAGACACCTCGTTGCCGATACAATGTGTGGCGTCGTCCACCACACCTCGGCCATTGCTGCCGTCATCGTACTGCGTGTCCGCAGAGTGATTGTAGCCGCAGGTGTAGGCGTTGCCCACAAAATCGATCGGCACGTTGGCGGCGAGCGCCGCACGACAGTTGGCCGTGTAGGGCTTCTGGATGCATTCCACCACCACCTTGCGCCGGGCGTTGCCGACGCGCCCCGTGGACTCGATCACGTAGATCGGCAGGCCGCTCACGTCGTTGATCATGGGCGAATGAGCAGCGTCATAGCGCATGACCGCCGTGCCGGCGGCATTCTTCTTCCAGTGGATCGTGAGCGCATCGGCGCTGCGCGTGGTCGTGGTGTACTGCATGTACGAGCCGGCGGTCTGGCCCGTGGCGAGCCCCGTGGAGTCCGTCCCCAGCGAGGGCACGTTGCCGTTGAGCACGTTGAACACCTGGCACACGGCGTTCGGATTGCTCTCCAGCATCAGGACGTCCTGGCTCTTGATGCGCGCCATGCCCTCGCCCACGCCGGCCTCGGCGATGTTGAGAGCACGGCGCATGCTCTGGTCATTGCCCGTGAGTCCACGGTTCATCATGACACTCGACATGAGCACCACGGCGACGATGGACATCACGAGCAGGACCAGCATGGCCACGACGAGCGCGATCCCTCGCTCGGACTTCTGGATGGCGATTCCGTTCATGTCCGGGCTCCGATCAGCGGACGAACACGACCAGCGCACCGGTCGTGGCGGTGATCTTCACGCCGGCGGCGAGGTCGTTGAGGTACGGCGACGGCGGGGCCGTGGTGTTGAGGCCGTAGTTGAAGTTCGCCGACGCCAGCGCCGGCACCATGTTCACCACGGTCGCGTTCGACGGATCCGCACCCGAGGCCGGCAGCACGCCCAGGTCCATGTAGTACACGCGCACACCGCCGCCGAAGCCGGCGGCCGTGGTGCGGTAGCCCATGGCCAGGTCACTGCGCGTGGCGTTGGCGCCCAGGTCGGTAGCCGCCAGGCTCAACGGGATGCCCGGAGCGTCCACCTGCCGGTAGTTGTTGCGCAGGTCGTACGCGCCACGATTCTGGATCTGGTAGAGCCGCCCCGTGTTCGTGCTGCGCTGGCTGCCCACCACGATGTCGTTGTCGCCGTCGCCGTCGGCATCGAAGCAGGCCAGCGACGTGAACGCGTCACCGGTGGCGACCCACGTGTAGCGCAGCACCAGGCGGTTGCCCGCGGTCTTGCCGCGGAACTCGAACACCGCCACCTGGCCGTTGTAGTCGCTGGTGCGCGTCGTCACGATGAGGTCCTTGTCGCCGTCGCCATCGATGTCCGACTGCGCCATGCCCGTGACTTCACCCAGGATGTAGCTGCCCAGGGTGGTCACCGAGTCGACTCGCGTGAACGTCGGGGTGGCGGCGTCATTGCTCTGCCAGATCTCGATCGAGCCCGTGCCCGCCGTGGCGCCCTTCGTGCCCACGATGATGTCCGGGCTCGTACCGCCCGAGATGTCACGCGTCAGCACGGCCTGCACGTCGCCGTTGTCGCGCGTGCGATAGCTCTGGCCCGTGCTGTACGCCGTGGGCAGGTAGCCCTCGTTGTTGTTGGAGTTCTGGTTGAACCACACGAAGAAGTTGCCCGTGGTGGTGTACTTGGTGCCCGTCACCAGGTCGGGACGCGCCACCGGCGCGGCACGGTCGAGCGTGTCGAGTGCCATCGACAGCACGGAGTTCACGGCCATGCGCGTGTAGCCCGAGCCACGCACCTGGTCGGGCGTGGTCGTGAACAGCGGCGAGGACGCGTACTGGTTGAACCACACCGAGACGTTGTCCGTGCCACCGGCGTCGGCACCCAGCACGAGGTCCTGGTCCTTGCGCGCGTTGGCAGTCTGATTGCCGTTCCAGTCCGCCTCGATCATGTCACCCGCCAGCAGGCTCAGCACACGGCTCGCCGTGAGCGTGATGACCTGGTAGTTGGCCATACCGAAGTTCTTGTTGAGGACCGGCGGTGTGATCGGAACCCACACGCCGTTGATCGCCTGCGCGCTGGTCGGGAAGTAGCCCCCCGGCGGCACGCAGTACACGGAGTAGGCCTCGGTGCGCGGCGGGTCGTTCACGGGCACACGGATCGTGTAGTCGCCCGTGCTGTTCGACAGTGCATAGCCCGCCACCGTCGAGCCGGCGTCCTTGGAGACACCCACCCAGACGTTCGTGATGCCGGATTCACCGACATCGAACGTACCGTTGCGGTTGGCGTCGAGGAACACCTTGCCCGAGACCGTGTTCGTGGTGGCATGGTACAAGCCGAACGAGACGCTGGCCGTGCCATGGTTCGTCATGTTCGTGCCGCTGGGCCGCGGATTCGTGGTCGTGACCGTCATGGTGTCCGGCGCGTTGCACGTGACCGTGTAGCCGCCGGTCGACGTGAACAGCGTCAGGTTGCCGCTCTGGTCCGTCACGCCCGTGTTCGCACCCGGCGAGCCGGGGTCCATCGTGCAACGGATGCCGGCCAGACCGTTCTCGCCCGTGTCCCGCTGCCCGTTGTTGTTGAGGTCGTCGTACACGAGGATCGTCACGTTACCGCCCGAGCGCGCGGTGTCACCGAACGAATACGTGGCACCGGCGTTCGAGATCGTGAGGTTGTAGCTCGCCGTGGTGAACGTGCCGTAGCCCGCGGGCGCGGAATGCGAGAGCGTGTACGTGCCCGCCGGAGCGCGGAACTGGTAGTAGCCGGTGGCCGACGAGTACGCCGTCTGGCTGCCGAGACGCACCGTGGCGCCCGCAAGGCCGGGCTCGCCGGTGCCCTTCGTGCGATCCTGGTTCACGTCCTCATAGACAAAGCCGGAGATCACGTACGTGGTGGCACCGAAGTCCGGCACACTGCGCATGGCGTTCACTTCGGAGTGCAGCGTGGTGCTCGCGTACTCGCCCTTGTCGTTGGGGCGGCTCGCGGCGGCGGTCACGTTGAGCTCGATGCGCTGGATGTCCTGGAGCTGAGCCGCCGGCACGGGGCCGTTCGCCCAGTTGTAGGGCGTCGTCGAGCCACGCATGTAGACCGTGAACAGCGCCGGGACGCCCGCGCCCGGCTTGTGCACCAGGGCGATGCGCTCCTGCGAGCCACCGTTGCTGCCCGCCACGTTGCCCGTCGAGTCACCATAGACCTCGCGCACGAGCACGTAGTCGTTCGGGTTCGGCGTCGCGGCGGCGTCGGCGCCCTGCGGCGCCGAGATGTCCGAGGCGTTCACCGAGCCGTCGTTGTTCACGTCGAGCGTGTAACGCACCAACTCGGCGCCCGTGGCGTAGCGCACCGGGGGCGCCCACGCCGTGCCGTTGAGCGTGAACGGCTTCGGCGTGCTGGCCGGATTGTATGCCAACGGCGCCGTCGGGCCGCTCGGACTCGCCGGGTAGGGCAGCTGGTTCTCGGACAGGATGATCTCGGCCGAGTCGATGTACGCGATCGCCGGCTGCGGCGTGGCGTTGTCCATGTCGGCGCCATAGCCGGCCGTGCGGATGTCGCGCGCCATGAGATCCATGGCCGCGCGCGCGCCCTGCTGGGCTTCGAGCAGGTGCGCGGTGCGCTGCTTGTTGTGGGCGCTGCTGATGAAGACCAGCGTGATGGCGCCCGCCACGACGGCGAACACGACCAACGTGACCATGAGCTCCACGAGCGAGAAGCCGCGCGCGCGGTCCTGGTTCGGCAGCCTGCAAGAAGGGATGGAGTTCATGTCAGCGCCTCACGAAGGTGGTGGCCGTGATGCTCCGGGCCTGTTGCCCCGAGCCGTGGTAGGTCACCGTGACGTCGAGTTTCTTCAGGTTGTCGAGCTTCCCGGTCATGGTCGTCACGCGGTAGAACCGGAGGATGTTCCCGTTCCCGAGCGTGTCGCACGCCGTGCCCGAAGGATGACGCCCATCCGTGAGCAAGGGGTCGGACCAGGTCCGCCCCGTGAGCGTCTCCAGCTGCTCCTGCGCGTAGTAGTTCGACGACATGAGCAACTGGTCCTGCGACTGGGCGCGTGCTCCCATCGGGAATACGCGCGCCAGCCCGATGATGCCGATCGACAGCACGATGAGCGCGATCAGCAACTCCACGAGGGACATGCCATGTTCCGTGCGACTGACGACGACGCGGTTCATGGCCCCTCCTATCGAACCAACGCCAGGCCCGAGACCAGGATGCTGACGGTGTCGGTGGCGCCGTGGGTGTTCCGGAAGGCGACGATGGCCGAGGTGTTCACATGGCCGTCGCGCGTGAACTGGATCGAAGCGGGATTGGCCCGGGCGAAGCGCACGCCGCGCGGCAGGACGTAGCGATTCGACTTGCTGCCCTGGAGCGTGAACCAGCGTCCACCGGTGGTGTCGAAGTTCATGGTGACCGTCTGCCCGGTGGCCATGGCGCGACTGCGCTGGAGTTGGACGGACTGCACCAGGTTCTGGCTCGTCCCCACCAGGGCCTGCGACTCCATGTAGTGGTGGTACGACGGCAGCCCGAAGCCCAGGATCAGCCCGGCCACGACCAGCACGATCATGAGTTCCATGAGTGAGAAACCGCGCATAGCCACCCGACTCCTCGTGTGTCGCCGCCTCCCGGCGGCCCCGGCGTGGGAAGGTGGTTCCCTCCCAGCTCCGGGCATCGGCACCCTCGAACCACCCCATGAGCGAGACCGACATCTCAGGTGGGTATGTCGGGTCCACAGGATTGTGCAACCATCGGGCCGCCAAGCAGTTGAGAGGTCTGTCGCAGTCCATGGTCCCGCTTCATTGCTTGCAGCAGCGATACGGCGACACCTCGAGCCGCATCACTCGTGCTCAGTTAAAGTATTGTCGTGTAACGGTATGTGAGTTCGATTGGGATGCAGCACGATCGAGTCGAATTGCTCATGAATTCTCAATATGCGGTCAGTATCCCCGCTAGCTGGGACCGGACTCCGAGGGACCAGTATCGATAAGTGGTACCGGCGGGATGCGGACTGACCGGCACCATGGATAATGCATTGCCCGGTGCCCGTCTTCGCCCGACGCTTCCTTGTGGATTCCATGACGTTCGTGGGCGCATATTGGCCGGGCAGTCTCGGTATCCCGGCGTGTACGGAAGCGCGCCCGAGGGGTGTTCTCCGCTGCGTCGGCGCATGTCCCCCCCCAATCAAGGAAGAGGCCCCGATGGATCGCCCCCGATTCATCCAGCCGCGGCGCGCGCTGTTCATGGCCGCCCTGTCCTGGACCGCAGCACTCCTGCTGGCTGCTCCGCTCGCCGCATTCGCCGCCGGCAATGGCAAGCTCCAGATCCACCACATGAAGATCGGGCAGGGTGACGGCACGCTGCTCATCTCACCGAACGGCCAGACCGCGCTGTTCGACGACGGCGTCTACACCGACTGCACGTTCATCAAGAGCTACCTGCAGGGCCTCGGCATCACGTCGGTGGACTACCACTTCCTGTCGCACTACCACGCCGACCACCTGGGCTGCATCGACGACCTCGCGGCGGTGGGCATCACGATCGCGACCGCCGGCTACGATCGCGGGCTGTCGTACTCGAGCGGCACGTACACTTCGTACGTGAACACGCTCGGGGCCAAGCGCACGACCATCGCCAAGAACCAGTTGGTCACGCTCGACGCCGGCAGCGCGAATCCCGTGCTCATCAAGTGCGTGGACCTGAACGGCGCCGGCGTGTACTCCACGTCGGGCTCCGACGAGAACGCCAAGAGCGCGGTGTACAAGGTCAGCTACGGCCAGTTCGACGAAGTGATCGGCGGCGACCTCACCGGCAGCACCGCCAACGGCAACGACGTCGAGACCACGGTGGGTCCCGAGGTCGGCGACGTCGAGGTGTACAAGGTCCACCACCACGGCTCGCGTTATTCGAGCAACGACAACTGGTTGAACGCGATCTCGGCCGAGGTCGGCATCATCATGTGCGGCGACGGCAACACCTACGGGCACCCGACGCTCGAAGCGCTGACGCGCATGCACAACCACAGCATCCACACCTACTGGACCGAGACCGGCGCCGGCGCGACGCCCGACGCCAGCTGGGACAAGGTCGCGAATGGCAACGTGTCCGTGGAGGTCGACCTCGCCACCACCAGCTATCGCGTGTTCGGCGGGGCCTTCAACGACACCTACCCCATCGGCACGGCGCCGCCGCCGCCGCTCAACACCACGCAGCCGGCCAGCAGTGCCGTCATGACGCAGGGCACGATCACCGGTGGCTCGGCGGCGTCGCTGGCCGCGGATGACAACACCAAGATGACGGTGACGTCGGCGAAGACCGGTTCGAACTTCTGGACCGACTGGTACGGCGAGGCCACGCTGGCTCACCCGCCACTCAACCTCACCGTGACGTACAACGGCTCCTACAGCGCCTCGCGCACGCAGACGCTGTGGCTGTGGAACTGGTCCACGAGCGCGTGGAACCAGATCGACGCCGCGACGGTGTCCACCACCGACGTCACGCGCACGTTCACCACGGGCACGCCGGGCAACTACGTGTCGCCGGCGGGCGTGGTGCGCTGCCGGGTGTCGGCGAACACGCGCACGACCTCGTACACCTGCCGCGCCGACCTCATGTCGTTCAAGTACGACTACGCCGCGGGCACGATCATCACGATGGCGCCCGAGGAGTATGCCGCGCTGGTGCCGGCCGACTTCCACGAGCCTTACCGCGACCTCACGCCGCAGGCCCGGCTGCTCACGCTGCAGGCCGCCGACGCGCGTGATGGCGTGCGCCTGGAGTGGAGCACGGCGCGCAACGAGCACATGGACGGCTTCAATGTGTATCGCCAGCAGGCCGACGGCTCGCTGGCGCTGGTGGGCTACGAGGCCGACATCGAGATGACCTCGGACGACGTGCGCTTCGCGTTCACGGACGCCAACGCCACGGCGGGCGAGAACATCTACTGGCTGGGTGCCCGCTCGTGCGCCGGCGACGAGGGCCGCGTGGGTCCGCTGCGCGCCGTGCACACGGCGGCCGCTTCGCCCGCGACGGCACGGCTCGCGCTCACGGCCGGCCCCAACCCCACGCGTGGCGCACTGCACTTCGCGCTCACGCTGGGTGAGGCGGCCCAGGCCCGGCTCGACGTGTTCGACGTCACCGGCCGGCGCGTGGCCACGCCGCAGCAGGGCATGCTCGCGGCCGGCACGCACACGCTGGACTGGGAACCGGCGAACGCCGACGGCTCGCGGCTCGCGACCGGCGTGTACTTCGCCCGGCTCGAGGCGCTGGGCCGCACGACGCTCGTGCGCCTGACGGTGCTCGATCGCTGAGTCTCGCTCCGGAGTGCTGAAGCACGAGGCCCGCTCCCTTCACGGGGGCGGGCCTCGCTGCATGCCGAACCTGTGATCCCACGCGACCGACCGTGAAGCCTACTCGGGCGCCGAGCGTGAGCCCGGTGAGCCTTGCAGCGTCACCCCGCCGCTGCACCAAGCGAACGACCCGCCCCGCTGAAGGGACGGGCCGGCGCGAACGCTCGAGTGCTCGGCGTTACTGCTTCGCCGACAGCTCCGTGTACACGATCTTGGTGAACGTCTCCGGCTTCATGAAGCCCTTGCCCCACTTCTCGTCCCACGGGGCGGTGGGCTTGGCGGCCACGACCTCGTCGAGCGACTTGCCCTGCTTCACGAGCGCCGCCACCGCGGCGCGCACGCCCACGAGCATGTCGTGGTACGCCTGCAGCGTGACCTTGTCGGTCACATTGCCATGACCGGGGATGATCTTCGTGTCGGCGGCCACCTTGCCAAGCGCGAGCTCGGCATCCTGGATCATGCCGTCGATGCTGCCGCCGCTCTCGAGATCGATGATCGGGTAGAGCCCGTTGAAGAACGTGTCGCCCATGTGCAGCACGTTCGACTTGGGGAACCACACCATGACATCGCCATCGGTGTGCGCCGGGGGCACGTGGAACGCGATCTCGTCCTCGCCATCGACATGCAGCGTCATGGTGTCCGGGAACGTCACCACCGGCAGGGCCTTGCCCGTCGCCGGCTCGACCCTACGGCCGAAGAACTTGTTGTCCTGGCCCTCGATCAAGCGCCCGCGCACGCGGTCGTGCGCGAAGATGAGCGCACCGGCATTCGCCATGTTCGTGTTTCCGCCGGTGTGATCTCCATGCCAGTGCGTGTTCACGAGCCAGCGGATCGGCTGGTCCGAAAGCTGCTTCACGGCCGCGAGCACCTTGGGCGACATCTCGGCGTACTGCGCGTCGACCAACAGCACGCCATCGGCGCCCGCGCGCACGCCGATGTTACCGCCCGCGCCGTACAGCACCCACAGCCCGTCGGCCAGCTTCTCGCTCTTCACCTCGATCTTGTCGAACCGGCCCTGCGCGACCACCGCGGCCGCCGCGCCACCCACGAGGGTGGCGACGGCGAGCGCGGCCCACAAGCGTCGCGACAACATCAACGGCCATCTCCGTCGAGCAGGTTGCCGAGCGAGCCCAGGATCGAGCCCTGCTCACGGCCACCGCCGCCGGTCTGCGGCGCCGCGGCGTAGATGCGGCTCGCGAGGCGCGAGAACGGCAGCGACTGCAGCCACACCTTGCCCGGGCCGCGGAGCGTGGCGAGGAACAGGCCCTCGCCGCCGAACAGCACCGTCTTCACGCCGCCCGCCAGCTGGATGTCGTAATCCACGGAAGGCTGCATGGCCACGATGCAGCCCGTGTCCACGCGCAACGTCTCGCCGGGAGCGAGCGTTCGCTCCTCGAGCGTGCCGCCCGCGTGCACGAAGGCCCAGCCGTCGCCTTCGAGCTTCTGCAGGATGAAGCCCTCACCGCCGAACAGGCCGGCGCCGAAGCGGCGCGTGAATGCGATGCCGAGCGCCACGCCCTTGGCGGCGCACAGGAACGAATCCTTCTGCGCGACGAGGCTGCCACCCAGCTCCTTCAAGTGCAGCGCCACGATCTTGCCGGGGTAGGGCGCGGCGAACGCCGCCTTGCGCTTACCCTGGCCCTGGTTCTGGAACACGGTCATGAACAGCGACTCGCCGGTGAGCAGGCGCTTGCCCGCGCCGAGCAGCGCGCCCATGAAGCCGCTCTGCTGCTGCGAGCCATCTCCGAAGATGGTCTGCAGCGTGATGCCGTCCTCCAGGTACATCATGGCCCCGGCCTCGCCCACCACGCCTTCGCCCGGGTCCAGCTCGATCTTCACGAACTGCATATCGTCACCGAGGATCTCGAAGTCGATCTCGTGCATGCTCGCCATGGGAAGTGCTCCTTACGATCGCTGCGGCGGGAGCCGCATCGGGTTCCGGCCAGGGAGCCGGTTCACGCTCCGGCAGGAGCCGGCGCGCAGGGAGAATACGTGTGGGAGCCCCGCGTGTTGCGGCGGGGCCACGGAACAGGCCTAGTCTGCCGCCAACAGGCCGTGCTCGCCGAGCAGGGCCTCGAAACGCGCGAGCCCCTGCAGGTCCTCGGGGCCGAAGCGGTAGTGGAACAGCCGCAGGTAGCCCTCCATCTCGGCGGCACTCCAGCCCGGCCCGGTCTCGCGGCGCGCGACTTCCGGCAGCGTGGCCTGGCCGGCGGCGAGCGAGGCGTCGATGAAGTTGCGCAGCTCGTCCTTGAGGCCCGGATCGAGGTTGGAGCGCACGACCCACGCCGCGTACACGAACGGCAGGCCGGTCCAGTCGAGCCAGTCCGCACCCAGGTCGAGCGTGTGCACGAAACCCTCGGGCGGACGGTTGCGCGTGCGCATGGCCTGGTCGCCGATCAACAGCAGGCCGTCGGCCTGTGACGGCTCGAGCCCGCGCACGAAGCGCACGTTGGGCAGCGAGCGGCGCACGTTCAGGAGCAGCTTGAGCAGCCGCACACTGGTGGACGTCTCGGGCGTCACCGAGATGAGCGCGTCGCCGAGCGCGTTGGCCGGGCGGCGCGAGAACAGGAGCACCGACAGCACCGGGCCGCGTGCGGCCACACCCATGGGCGCCAGCATCTCGAAGCGGTCGCGCATGCGCAGGAAGTCGCCGGCCGCCATGAGGCCGAGGTCGACTCCGCCCGCTTCAGCCTCGCGGCCCAGATCGCGCGGCGGCAGGTTGCGCACGGCGAACGGCGCGTCGGCCCACAGCGCGTAGAACGGGGCGGCGTTGGCGTACGGGATGCGCGCGGCGACGGTGGCGGTGGTGAGCCGGGAGGGGTTCATGGGACGGCGAGGATATCGCGGCCGGGAGGGGCCGTCGAGCCCGCGCCGAAGGCGCCTGCTCAGCCCTCGCGCAGTGCTTCGAGGAACGCCGCGCCGTAGCGTTCGAGCTTCACCGGGCCCACGCCCGGGACCTCGAGCAGCTCGTGCGTGGTGACCGGCCGGCGCTCGGCCATGCCGCGCAGCGCCGCGTCGCTGAACACGATGTACGCCGGCACGCCCTCGGCGTCGGCGAGCCGCTTGCGCACCGCTCGCAGCCGCTCGAAGCGCTCCAGCGCCTCGTCCGACAGCGTGACCGAGGCCGCGCCGGCGCCGCGCACGCGACCCGAAGCCGTGACCGCACCACTCGTGACGACCATCGATTCGATGCCCTTGCCGCTGCACACGTCGCAGGCGTCGCCGCACGGCTCGAGCGTCTCGTCGAAGTGTGCGCACGCCGCCTGGTGACGGCATGTGCTGCTCTCGAGCAGGCGGAACAACTCCACCGTCTTGGAGCGCGTCTCATCGCGCAGCACCGGGTCGTCGATGCTGCCGAGGAACGTGTCGTAGCCGATGACGTCCGCCCACGAGTAGTACACGATGCATTCACTCGGCAGTCCGTCGCGGCCCGCACGGCCGATCTCCTGCACCCACGCCTCGATGCTCTTGGGCATGTCGCGGTGCACGACCAGCCGCACGTTGCTCTTGTCGATGCCCATGCCGAACGCGACCGTGGCCACGATGACGTCGACGTCGTCGCGCGCGAATTCGTCCTGATGCTTGGCGCGCGTGGCATCGGGCAGCCCGGCGTGATACGGCGCGGCCTTGATGCCGTTCGCGCACAGGAACTCGGCCGTGGATTCCACGCTCTTGCGGCTCATGCAGTACACGATCGCGCTCTCGCCCTTGCGCGTGCGCAACAGCGCCAGCAGGTCCTTGCGCACGTTGCGAGCGGGCCGCGGCGCACCGTCGGCGGTCTTGCCCTCACCCTTCTTGACCGCGGTGATGCGCAGGTTCTGCCGGAAGAACGAGCCCTTGAAGCCGTCCGGCTTCTTCATGCCGAGCTGCCGGATGATGTCGCCCGCCACGCGCCGCGTGGCCGTGGCCGTGAGCGCCAGCACGGGGATCTCGCCGAGTTCGCCCTTCAGGCCCTGCAGCTTGCGGTACGCCGGCCGGAAGTCGTGCCCCCAGTGACTGATGCAGTGTGCCTCGTCGACCACCACCAGGCTCACCGGGCAGCCCGCGATGAAGTTGCGCAGCGAGCCCTCGAGCGCCTCGGGCGCCAGGTACAGCAACTCGATCTCGCCGCGCCGGAATGCGGCCAGCCGCTCGCGGCGCTCCTCGAACGGCATGCTGGAGTTGACGGTGACCGCCTTGAAGCCCACGCGCACCAGGGCGTCGACCTGGTCCTTCATGAGTGAGATGAGCGGCGAGATCACGAGCACGGCGCCCGGTAGGATGCGCGCCGGGATCTGGAACGTGAGCGACTTGCCGGCACCCGTGGGCATGACGCCGATGCAGTCCTTGCCCGCCAACACGGCATCGATGATGCGGCGCTGCCCGGGGCGGAACTCGCGGTAGCCGAAGATGGCCTCGAGCACCTGCTGCGGGTCGGTGAAGCGCGGGGCATGGAACAGCGGGGCGCTGGAGTCGAGCATGGATCCGTTG
>WBZN01000733.1_pt1 | contig 22455 bp, 19 predicted proteins | sample 5204281 | NCBI WGS metagenome assembly WBZN01 (sample SAMN12344347, study PRJNA552823) | activated sludge metagenome | biome: Activated sludge suspended growth; feature: Nitrification reactor; material: Wastewater; isolation source: activated sludge from nitrification reactor of wastewater... | reverse complement strand
AGCGCGGCCACGAGGTCGTGCTGTTCGAGCGCGCGGCGGAGATCGGCGGCCAGTTCAACATGGCCAAACGCATCCCCGGCAAGGAGGAGTTCCACGAGACGCTGCGCTACTTCCGCCGACGCCTCGAGCTGCTGCGCGTCGAGCTGCGGCTGTCGACCGCCGCGACGATGGACGCGCTCGCACCCGGCTTCGATGCCGTCGTGCTCGCGTCCGGCGTGACGCCGCGCCGTCCCGCCATTCCCGGCCTCGATCATCCGAAGGTGCTGAGCTACGTGGACGTGCTCCTGCGCGGCGCCCCGGTCGGCCGCAGCGTGGCGCTGATCGGCGCCGGCGGCATCGGTTTCGACGTCGCGGAATTCCTCGGTCATCGCAAGGGCGTGACACCGAGCCTCGACATCGGCGAGTTCATGTCTGAATGGGGCATCGACATGCGCCTCGCCACGCGCGGCGGGCTCGCGGCCACGCCACCGCCCAAGGAAACGGCTCCGCGCGAAATATGGCTCCTGCAGCGCAAGGTCTCCAAGCCGGGCGATGGCCTCGGCAAGACAACCGGCTGGATCCATCGCACGACGCTCAAGCGCCGCGGCGTGCACATGCTTGCCGGAGTGAACTACGAGCGCATCGACGACGCGGGTCTGCACATCACGAACGGGGACGACCGGCGCGTGCTCGCGGTCGACAACGTGGTGATCTGCGCGGGCCAGGAGCCGTTGCGCGAACTCGAGGCGCCGCTGCGCGAGCGCGGCATCGAGGTGCAGCTGATCGGCGGCGCGGATGTCGCCGCGGAGCTCGACGCCAAGCGGGCGATCGACCAGGGTGCGCGCGTCGCGGCCGCGCTCTGAGTGCCGGACGATGGACGCGCGCATCGCCGCGGCCTATCCACTCGAGGGCGTGCGCGCGGGCTCGGCGCTGCTGCGGGTGGGCTCGCGCCTGCTCGCCGTCCAGGACGACGCCTACCGTGCGTGCTGGATCGACTTGCCCGGCTTGCGTGTCAGCCCGTTCCTGCTCGACGCCGATGGTGCATCCCTGCCCAAGGACCGCAAGCCGGACTTCGAAGCCGCCGTGCGTACCGCTGGCGACACCGTTTACCTGCTCGGGTCTGGCTCGACGCCACAGCGGACGGCCATCGCGCGCCTTTCCCTTTCAGGCACCGCCAGCATGGCCGACCGGCCGCAAATCTACGACTGCGTGCGACGCGCACTCGATCTCGCCTCCGCCCCGAACGTCGAGGGCGCCACCCTCGAGGATGGCGTGCTGCGGCTGTTCCACCGGGGCATCGGCAGCGCCAGCGCCAGCGTCGATCTGCCGCTGGAGGTGCTCGAGGGTGGGCCGCCGCGGGTGCTCGCCGTGCGTGCCATCGAGCTGGGCAGTCTTGACGGCGTACCGCTGTCCATCACGGATGCCGCGCGGCTGGGCCGCGACCGGGCGCTGTTCCTGGCGGTTGCCGAGGATACGAACGATGCGATCTCGGACGGGCCGGTCATCGGCTGTGCGATCGGCCTGCTGACCGGTGCCGCGGATCGGCAGTCCGTGCGCTGGAGCTGCGTTCTCGAGGCCGACGGAAGGACGAGCCGCCGCAAGCTGGAAGGCATCGCGGTCGACGACGACCTGCGCGGCGCATGGGCGATCAGCGACCCCGACGATCCGGGCCGGGCCGCCGAACTCTGCCGAATCGACCTGCGCGGCGTACGATGAGCGACATGGAGATGGCCGTTCCGCAGGACAACCGGGCCGCGCGCCGCTACGTTGTCGGCGACCTGGCGCTGGACACTGGGCGCAAAAGCCTGACGCGACAGGGCGTCGCGGTCGTCCTGCCCCCTCTTTCATTCGACCTGCTCGAGGTTCTCGTCAAGGCTGCGCCTGATGTCGTCTCGAACGAGGCCATCGCGGCCGCCGTCTGGCCCGGTCTCGTCGTGAGCCCCGAGACGGTGACACAGCGGGTCAAATTGCTGCGACAGGCGCTCGAGGACGATGCGCGGGAGCCGCGCTACATCGCCGGTGTCCGCGGGCGCGGTTACCGCCTGATCGCATCGGTGACCGTCGAAGGCGATGCAAGTGGCCCGGGTGCGCGGGCGGCCCCTGCAGGGAAGCCCGGGCTGGTGCGCTGGATCGCCATGGCTGCAGCCGTGGCCAGCGTCGCGGTGCTGGCGGCCGTGCTCACCACGCGCCTCTTCGAATCCGGGAGGGAGACGCCAGGCCCGCAATCCGTGACGGTGACCGCACTGCCGGCGAAAGCCGTGGCGGTGCTGGCCTTCGAGAACCTGACAGGCAGTCCGGCCAACGATCTGCTGGCGACGGTCCTTGCGGACGGCGTCCTGCATCGCCTCGCAGGCCAGCGCGACCTCCTGGTCATCGCGCGCGCCTCCTCCTTCGCCGCGAGCCTCAAGGGCCAGGGCGCGCGCGAAGCCGGCGAACGGCTCGGGGCGCGCTATCTCGTCAGTGGCAGCCTGCAGCAGTCGGGCGATCGGGTGCGCATGGCCGCGCAGCTCCTTGACGCGCAGACAAACCAGACCGTCAGGACTTTCGTGGTGGATCGCCAGCGCGAAGACCTGTTCACCTTCGCGGACGACGTCGCAAGCCGCGTCGCCGAAGCACTCCAGGTCAATCTCGGCGGCGCGCCCGTGCAATACGCGCGCTTCGGCATGGACGCCTATCTCGCCTACTTGCGCGGCCGCAGCTTGCTGGCGACGCGGCAGGTCGGGAAGGTCGCACGGGCCGGCGAAGAATTCAGGGAAGCCGTCCGTCTCGCGCCGGACTTTGCGTCGGCCTGGGTGTCGCTCGCCGAGTCGATGTACCTCGACGCATTCATAAACCGGCGGTACCGGGATCGTCAGGACGCACTCTGGCGGGAAGTCGCTCCGATACTCGAGAAGGCCATCGCACTCGAGCCCGACAACGGCGAAGCCTACTACCTGCGCGGCCGCATGAGGGTCTCGATGACTGGTGGCGATGTCGAAGCCGGCGAAGCCGATTTTCGCCGCGGGATCGAGCTCAGCCCGAACTATGCTCCGGGACTCGAGGACTACGCCGAGTGGCTGCTGTGGTACGAACGCGAGGCCGAGGGGCTCGCCATCATCGACCGGGCGCGCAGCGTCGATCCGCTCGACCCCCGCAACCACTACATGAAAGGGATGTTCCTGTGGGAGTACCGCGGCCTCGAGGATGAGGCCGTCGCGCTGCTGCTCCAGGCCCTGCGGGTCGACCCCGAGTTCTATTCGGCCTATCTGCGCCTCGCGCAGATCCGGTGGCAGCAGGGGCGGCTTGCGGAAGCGGTGGCACAGGCGGAACACGCGGTGGCCATCGAACCCGAGGCGCAGTGGGTTCGCGACCGACTGGCCTGGTTCTACATCGATCTCGGGGATCTTGCCGCGGCGGGTGATGTCATACGGAGCTTCAAGGCACCTTTGCTACTTGCCACAGCGCTCGCCTGCTATCGCGATGGAAAGGTGGCGTCGGCGGCCGCGCTGCATGAGGCCGCGTTGCGCGAGGACCCGTTCGACCAATACGGCTATGGCGCCTGGCTGGCGGATGGCGCGATGGTCGAGCACGCGCAAGCGGGCGGCAGTCCGGCCGCCGCGTTGCAGACGCTGATGTCGCTCGACGGAATGACAAACGAGCGAGGCGCGCTGACGTATGACCCGCCGACCCTGCTCACGGCGATCCATGTGGCGACGCTGGAAAGAGCAGCGGGCCGTCGCGCTGCAGCCGAAGCCGTAGACCGCAGGATTCTCGAGGTATTGGACCATCGACGCGGGCTCGGACGCCCGGGGTCCGCCGGTCTCCTGCGAGCCCTGGCATTCGCTCATCTCGGTCGCAGGCAGGAGGCCCTGTCCGAGCTCGAGCAGGTCGCCACGAGTACCGGCCGCATGGGCGCATGGGCCCTGTTCGGCCGCGACCCCTTTTTCGCGGAACTTCATGAGGAGCCGCGCTTCAAGGCGCTGGCGGCTGCATCGGCGGAGTGGCTCGAGGGGCAACGACGCGAACTGGCGCGCTACCGCGAGAGCGGGCAGGTTCCGCGTCGCCGGCCATCCGGGGCACCGATTTGTCCTGACGGTCGTCCACCCGCTGCGCATTGACCTGCAGCAGCGCGCGCTGCCGCGCCTGTGCAATGCAATCCGCCCGACGCCGAGGTGATGCGACGTCGCGCGCGAAGGCGGCTGCGCAAACCGCAGTCGCCGCGCGGTCGAGCCGCAGCGTCAGCAAGCGGAAGTCCGCCGGATCCGACAGGTCGAGATCCGCGTAACTCACGATCCGGTAGAGCGGCGCCTGGCAAGGTGTCGCGAGCCACCACGCCGAACCAAATGCCACGACGGCCGCAAGCGCAGGCAGCACATGAGTCCTCGAACGAAGCTGCGGATCGCGCGCGGACGACGCAGCGGGATGCGCCGCGTCGTCCGGGCGATCCATTACGGCGTGCCCGACTTCACTGCGTCCCTCACGACTTCGAGCGCATCCCGCGGCCGCAGGTGGCCGCGCAGGGTCGATTTCAGCGCTGCTGCAGCGACCTCGCGCACGTAGTCGGCGTGACTCGGGTACAGGACTTGCAGGTCCGGCTCCGGAGTGGGCGATACATCGAGGCCCGCCTGGCCATCCCAGCTGTCGCCGTCACGGTTCCACGGGTCGTACGTCCCGAACTGGTAGAAACAGGAGTCGGGTGGATCCATCGCGTTGTCCGCGCGGATGCCGCTCGAAGTCGCCACCGGCACCGCGATCTCCGGCAGCCGCAGGCCGCCCTTTACGATGCCCGTCGCCGGATCGAGGTTGAACGTGACGAAGTCATCGTCGGGCACGTTCACGTCGAGCCGCGGCGCGGCGAGCGGTGCCATTCCAAATCTCACCCAGCGGTTCAGTGCGCTGATGGCGGCCCGCAACGCGTAAGCCTGTGTCCTGCCGGGGTTCACCGGGGGCGCATTGCAGCCGAGCGGTGGCATTCCCGGCAGCGTCTTGTCGATGTCGAGCTGTGATCGCGTCATGACGAGGTCATCGAAATGCGCCGTACCGGCGATCTCCCAGATTCGCAATGACTTCGAATCCGGTTGCTGATGCAGGCCGCGTCCCCCGCCGGAGATGAAATCCGACAGATCCGATTCGGCCTGCACCACCATCACGGGCGTCTTCGAGTCCGTGCGCAGGCCGGCCGGATAGGCGACGTCGACCCAGTCAGTCGCAGGCACCCCGTCCGGAATCGGGTTTCCCCAGGCGTCCGCGAGTCCCCACGACAGCGGGTATCCGAAGCCGGTGCCGTGCAACAGGAAACCGTCGTACACCCGGGCCGACGGGTGTATGGCGTTGTAGTAGGTGAACAGCAGGTACGAAGACTGCGATTCACCGTCCGCCACCACGGCCTTGATCCTGCCGGTCAGTTCGCCGAGCGGCTTCGGGCCGCCGCTGCGCGGGTGGCGGATCGCCCGGCCCGCCTGCGAGTAGATGTCGTACGAGAATCCGTCGCCGGGATGGAAGATCGAGGCGTAGCGATCGCCGGGGCCCTCCTCCCAGTCCTGCAGCGCCAGCGCGCCGATATGCTGCGCGGTCACGCCCACCCACGCGTAGCCCGCATCGATCAGCTCTTCGCGCGCCCACGCCCAGTCGAAACCCATGTCCCAGCCGGCCGTGACGTTCAGCCATTCGACAATGACCGTGCCGTTGAAGCGCGCGGGATCGGCGGGTCGCCGCACGAGCATTCGCGAGGTGTAGGCGGCGGTGATGCCGGGATTGGGCACCGCATCCCAGCGGCCGTCCGCACCGAGTTCGCCGGTGTTGATGAACGCCTGCGCCGTCCCGGAGAACAGGAATTCCTGCTCCACGTAGTGGCTCGCGGCGAGATCGGTGGATGTGCTCATGAACGGAAAGCCGTGCCGGCCCGGCGGCGGCGCCGAGACCGCGGGCGTTGCGCTACCCTCGTCAGCCGAAGCCGCGCCCACGAAAAGGATGGCGACGGCGAGCGCAAGGCGACACCCAGGGCGGATCTTGTTCGGTTTCATGGCCTCGATTCCCGTGGTGATGATTGAGGCCCGGAGCGTCGGGCGACCGCCGCGCAGGCGCATGAAGGGAGGCTGAAGGTTTGTTGAAGAATCGCGAAACGGGCGGCGACCGCCCGGCCGATGCCGACAACACACCCTCCGCGTGGGTGGTGCGCTTTGCACATCTCGTCGTGCCGGGCGGGTGCGTGCTGGACCTTGCCTGCGGCCGCGGCCGGCACGCCCGCTACCTGGCCGCGCGCGGCTGCCGCGTGATCGCGGCGGATATCGATGTGTCAGCGCTGGCGGGTCGCAGCGAAGCCGGTATCACGCCGGTGCAACGTGACCTCGAGGACGGCAGCTGGCCCTGGGAGCCGGGGTCGCTGGATGCGATCGTTGCCGTGAACTACCTGCACCGGCCGCACTTTCCGCACATCGCCGCCTCGCTGCGCGCCGGGGGCGTGCTGATCTACGAGACTTTCGGTGCGGGAAACGGCCGGTTCGGCCCGCCACGCAATCCGGATTTCCTGTTGCAGCCGGGCGAGTTGCTGCAGGCTTTCCCTGAACTGCAGGTCATCGCCTACGAGCACGGCATCGGGCACGAGCCCCGACTGGCCGTTCGCCAGCGCCTGTGCGCCCTTCGCGCGCATGCGCCGGTCGAGCTGCGGGGCGGCTAGGCGGCGATCAGGCCGCCGCGGCCGCAGCGCCAGTGCGCCGCGCCGGGAACGCGAGCCAGGCCTTCGCGTCGTAGTCGTACAGCGCGCACTTGCGCGACAGGTCGCGCAGGTACTTCCAACCGGCGATCGTCGCCTTGGCGCTCGCGAGGCCGTGAGCCAGCAGGCGGCCGGTGGCGGCCTTCAACCGGTAGTTCGGGATGAACGGATCGTAGTGGTGCGCCCGGTGCAGCATGATCCCGTGCAGCAGCTTCTCGAGGCGGAACGGGAAATGGATGTCGCGCGTGAGGTCGTCCACCTTGCGCAGGCGCAGCCATTCGGAGCGCTTGTCGAACCAGACCATCTCGGGACCCGTGTGGTGCACGAAGATCACTGTGCCCATGATGTAGTTCCACAGCAGGAACGGCAGCACGCCGCCGAACAGGGCGATCAGCCACCAGGGCTGTTCCGTCACGACCGCGACGGTGACGAGGAACGCGAGGTAGATCGCGCCGAAGGCGACCGCGAGTACCGAGTCGACGATGAATTCCTTGCGGCGCGCCCCGACGTGCTTGCGCGACGGGAACATCAGCTTGTTCCACCACAACTCGACGAGGTAGTAGAGCCCGAAGCCCCACACCGAGCGATAGATGCGCTCCATGCGCTGGCGCCACTTCGGCAGCGCCGCGAATTCCTCGGGGCTGTAGGGCACCCACACCTGGTCGCGGCCCTTCAGGTTCGCGAAGCCGTGGTGTGCGACATTGTGGCCGACGTGCCAGAGGCTGAAGGTCGTGAGCGTCGGCAGGAAGACGAGCCGGCCGACGAAGGCATTGACCTTCTCGCTCTTGAAGAGGCTGCCATGGCAGGCGTCGTGGCCGAGCACGAAGAGGCGTGCGAAGACCACCGCGAGGCCGAGCGTGCAGGCGATCTTTCCCCAGAGCGGCGCCAGCACGACACCTGCGACGCACGCGGCGAGCAGCGCGAAGTCGATCGCGACCTGGACCGTGGAACGGATGGCGTTCGGCGTGCGTTCGGGAGCGGTGATGGCTGCCACGTCTCGGACTCTCCGGGGGAGGATTGCAAAGGCGCCCGATCATACAGAATCCGGGACCTGGGGGAAGGCGCCATTTCCCGGAATTTGCCTTTAGTGCAGCGCACTTACGCGTGCGCCTCGCGCCGGCCGCCGTGCCTCGGCAATCCGGCGCCGGAACCGGCCCACAAGGGTCGCCCAGGATCGTGCACCAAATTGGTGCCGACCGCCTCGGCGCGCACTATAATAGTGCGCGTCAGCCGAACGAGTAGCCGTAACTTATTGATTACAAATGGCAAGGTGAGCTGGCACGCGCCGTGCACTAAGGCTGTGCTCGCACCCACCCTGGCCCGGAGACATTCATGACCCCGAGTGACGTTCTGAAGCTCATCAAGGAAAAGGAAGTCCGCTACGCCGACCTCCGCTTTACCGACACGCGCGGCAAGGAGCAGCACGTGACGATCCCGGCGAAGCTGGTCGACGAGGACCTCTTCCGCGACGGCAAGATGTTCGACGGTTCGTCGATCGCGGGCTGGAAGGGCATCAACGAGTCCGACATGATCCTGATGCCGGAACCGGACACGGCCATCCTCGATCCGTTCATCGAGGAAGCCACCGTCAACATCCGCTGCGATGTGATCGAGCCGGCGACGATGCAGGGCTATGAGCGCGACCCGCGCTCGCTCGGCAAGCGCGCCGAGGCCTACCTCAAGTCGACCGGCATCGCCGACAGGGCGCTCTTCGGCCCGGAGAACGAGTTCTTCATCTTCGACAGCATCCGCTGGAGCAACGAGATGCGCGGCTGCTCGTACGAGATCGATTCCGTGCAGGGCGCCTGGAACACCAACACGGCCTACCCGGAAGGCAACAAGGGTCATCGTCCGGGCGTGAAGGGCGGCTACTTCCCCGTGCCGCCGGTCGATGCGTTCCAGGACATCAGGAACGCGATGTGCAACGCGCTCGAGGAACTCGGCCAGACCGTCGAAGTGCACCATCACGAAGTCGCCACCGGCGGGCAGTGCGAGATCGGAGTGGGTGCGGGCACGCTCGTGCAGAAGGCCGACGCGGTGCAGATCCTCAAGTACGCGGTGCTCAACGTTGCGCACGCCTACGGCAAGACCGCGACCTTCATGCCGAAGCCGATCGTCGGCGACAACGGTTCGGGCATGCACGTGCACCAGTCGCTGTCCAAGGACGGCAAGGCGCTGTTCGCGGGCGACAAGTACGGCGGCCTCTCGGACCTCGCGCTCTACTACATCGGCGGCATCATCAAGCACGCCAAGGCAATCAATGCGTTCACGAACGCGGGCACCAACAGCTACAAGCGCCTGGTGCCCGGCTTCGAGGCGCCCGTGATGCTCGCGTACTCCGCGCGCAATCGCTCCGCGTCGATCCGCATTCCCTGGGTGTCGAACCCGAAGGCGCGTCGCATCGAAGTGCGCTTCCCGGATTCGTCGGCGAACCCCTACTTCGCGTTCGCCGCAATGATGATGGCGGGCCTCGACGGCATCCAGAACAAGATCCATCCGGGCGACCCGGCCGACAAGGACCTCTACGACCTCGAGCCGGAGGAAGCGAAGGGCATTCCGACCGTGTGCCACTCGCTCGACATGGCGCTCGAGCATCTCGACAAGGACCGCGAGTTCCTGACGCGCGGCGGGGTGTTCACCAACGACGTGATCGATGCGTACATCGGGCTCAAGGACCTGGAAGTCACGCGTTTTCGCATGTCGACGCACCCGGTCGAGCTCGACATGTACTACAGCTGCTGATGGCGGGGCGGCGCAGGGCTGCGGTTTGGTTCCCGGGCACTCCCCGGGCTATGCTCGAAGCCTATGCGCCGCCTGTCATTTGTCTTATTTCTGGTTGTGTCCGGCGCGGCGTTCGCCGGCACGATGTACAAGTGGGTGGACCCGGACGGCACCATCCACTATTCGAGCCAGCCCGTCGCGGGTGCGACCGAGGTGCACATCGACTCCGCGCCACCGGCGGGCGCCTCGATGACCAACGCGGCGAGCGCTGTTGCGGGCACGCCGCCCGCGGCGGCGGCCGCGGCGCCCTTCAAGTACACGAGCTGCGCGGTCACGAAGCCGGCCAACGACGAGACGCTGCCAAACGCATTCTCGGCGTCGGCCGCGTGGCGGATCGATCCGCCGCTGCGTCCCGGCGATCGGGTGACCCTCGCGCTCGACGGCAAGCTGGTCACGGGCCTCGATCCCACGGCGAGCAGCTACACGTTCTCGCAGATCGATCGTGGCACCCACACCCTGATGGTCAGCGTCCTCGATGCGGACGGGCGCGGTGCCTGCCAGTCTCCCGCGCTCACTTTCCACGTGCGCCAGCCCTCGCTGCTCGCGCCGAACCGGCGTCCCGCGCCCGCGCCGAGGCCGCGCCCCACGACCCCGCGGAGCTGATCCGCGCACGAGACCGCAATGGGCGCTGAACGCGCTCTGCCCTCGCCGCTCGCGCACTTCGATCCTGCGGACCTGCTCGATGCACTCGCGACCGGGCTCGTCGTGCTCGACCGCCAGCTGTGCGTGACCTACGCGAACGTTGCCGCCCAGGACCTGCTCGGTGCCGGCTTCGCGCGCGCGCGCGGCCGTCCCTTCGTCGACCTGCTCGCCGACTCGAACGGGCTCGAGGCCGTCCTGCGCCGCGCGCTCGAGCACAGCGAAGCCTTCGCCGATCGGGAGCTCGTGCTGCGGCCGACCGGCTCACTGCGCGAAACGCGCGTCGTCGACCTCACCGTGACGCCGCTCGAGGGCACGGTGACGGGTTCGCACCTGCTGCTCGAACTCGCGGATGCCACGCAGCGCCAGCGCATCTCGCGCGAGGCGGACCTGCTCGCGCGCCTCGACGGCAGCCGGATGATGACGCGCCAGCTCGCCCACGAGATCCGCAATCCACTCGGCGGCCTGCGCGGCGCCGCGCAGCTGCTCGAGCGCGAGCTCGCCGATCCGGCGCAACGCGAGTACACCGGCGTCATCATCCGTGAAGCGGACCGGCTCACCGCGTTGGTCGACTCAATGTCCGGTACCGCGCGCCTGCCGCGCAAGCTGCGCACCAACGTGCACGAGCTGTGCGACCACGTCTTCACCCTCGTGCGCGGCGAGGCGCCCGCATCGGTGCGGCTCGAACGCGACTACGACCCGAGCCTGCCCGACGCGAACCTCGATCGCGACCAGGTCGTGCAGGCGCTCCTGAACCTCGCGCGCAACGCGCTGCAGGCAATCGGCGAACGCGGCCGCATCGTGCTGCGCTCGCGGGCGCTTGCGGGCGTGACGATCGGCACGGTGCGCCACCGCCTCGTCGCCTCGCTGCAGGTGGAGGACGACGGGCCGGGCGTGCCCGAGGAGCTGCGCGGCAGCCTGTTCTTTCCCCTGGTCAGCGGCCGCGCGGGCGGCACGGGCCTCGGCCTTGCCGTCGCGCAGGAAATTGCTTCGCGGCACGGCGGCCTGGTCGAGTTCGACAGCGCGCCCGGCCGCACCGTCTTCACGCTGCTGTTGCCGATCGTGGAGGCCGCATGAACGGTTCCGGCCTGCGCGTGTGGCTGGTCGACGACGACGCCTCCATCCGCTGGGTACTCGAGCGGGCGTTGCGCGGCGGCGGCATGGCACCGCGCGCCTTCGAGTCCGCGGATGGCGCCCTCGCCGCGCTGCGCGACGATGCACCGGACGTGCTGATCACCGACATCCGCATGCCCGGCGCGAGTGGCCTCGATTTCCTGAAGCGCGTCCGCGCGGGCTGGCCCCTGCTGCCCGTGATCGTGATGACGGCGCACGCCGACCTCGGCAGCGCCGTTTCCGCTTACGAAGGCGGCGCCTTCGAATACTTGCCGAAGCCGTTCGATGTCGACCAGGTGGTCGAACTCGTCCGCCGCGCGGCGCAGGCCCATGCCCGCGAGGGCGACGCGGGCGGCGGCGTGCCGCGCATTCCGGAGCTGCTCGGCCGCGCGCCCGCGATGCAACAGGTGTTTCGGGCGATCGGGCGCCTGTCGCGCTCGAGCGTCACCGTGCTGATCACGGGAGAATCCGGCACCGGCAAGGAGCTCGTGGCGCGGGCGCTGCACGAACACAGCCCGCGCGCCGCGAAGCCCTTCATCGCGCTCAACACCTCGGCGATTCCCTCCGAGCTGCTGGAATCCGAACTCTTCGGCCACGAAAAGGGCGCCTTCACGGGCGCCGATGCGCAGCGGCGCGGCCGCTTCGAGCAGGCGAACGGCGGCACGCTGTTCCTCGATGAGATCGGCGACATGCCGACGCCGCTGCAGACGCGCCTGCTGCGCGTGCTGGCCGAGGGCGAGTTCTACCGCGTCGGCGGACAGGCGCCGGTGCGTGTCGACGTGCGCGTCATCGCCGCGACCCACCAGGACCTCGATGCGCGGGTGCGCAACGGGCAGTTCCGCGAAGACCTCTACCATCGGCTGAACGTGATCCGCATCGAGCTGCCGCCCCTGCGTGCGCGGCGCGAGGACGTGCCCGACCTCCTGGCCCACTACCTGCGCGCCGCCGCCCAGGAACTCGGCGTCGACCCGAAGGCGCTCACGGCCGGGGCCACCGCGCGCCTCGCGGCGTGGCAATGGCCGGGCAACGTGCGCGAACTCGTCAACCTCTGCCGGCGCCTTACCGTGCTTGCGCCCGGCGCGGAAATCCACGCCGATGACCTGCCCGCCGAAATCGGCGGCGCCGCGGCCGCGGGCCAGGCGATCGACTGGACGGCGGGCCTCGCGCGCTGGGCCGAACTGCGCCCGGACGACGCCGGGCCGTGGCTCGACTCGGCGCTGCCCGACTTCGAGCGGGCGCTCGTGCGCGTGGCGCTGCAGAAATCGCGCGGCCATCGGCAGGACGCCGCGAAGCTGCTCGGCTGGGGTCGCAACACGCTGACGCGCAAGCTCAGGGAACTCGGACTGGAAGGCGACGAGGGCTGACTATAATGCCCGCGCATGGAACACCTGCTCGAAGTCCTCGAACACATCGTCCTCGGTAACACGCTGCGCGAGTGGGGCCTCGCCGCGCTCGCCTTTGCATTCACATTCGTCGTCCTGCCCACCGCGCGGGGGCTCGCCGCGCGGCGCCAGCGCGCCCGCGCCGCGCACTACGCGCGCCTCGGCCAGCCGATGCCGGCGGGCCTCGACCTGCTCGGGCGGCTGGTGGCGGCCACTTCGCGTGTCTTCCTGCTGACGCTCGCACTGTGGTTCGCGACCCGCATCCTGACGTTACCGGCGAGGCTCGACCGGCTGTTCGTGGTCGTCATCGTGTTCACCTTCTGGCTGCAGATGGCGATGTGGGGCGTGCAGGCCGCCCGCTTCAGCCTCGACCGGCAGTTGCGCAAGGGCGGCGAGGCCGACGCGGCGCGCACCGGCTCGCTCGAAGTGCTGCTGTTCGTGGCGCGCATGGCGATCTACTCGTTCGCGCTGCTGCTCGCGCTCGACAACCTCGGCGTGCAGATCAAGCCGCTGCTCGCCGGCCTCGGCATCGGCGGCATCGCGATCGCGCTCGCCGTGCAGACGGTGCTCGGCGACCTGTTCGCCTCGCTGTCGATCGCGCTCGACAAGCCCTTCGAGGTGGGCGATGCGCTCGCGATCGACGACGTCAACGGCACCGTCGAGCGCATCGGCATCAAGAGCACGCGCCTGCGCAGCCTCGGCGGCGAAGAGATCGTGATGTCGAACGCCGACCTGCTGAAGTCCCGGGTGCGCAATTACAAGCGCATGTCGGAGCGCCGCTACGTGTTCACGGTCGGGGTGACCTACGAGACGGCCCAGCAGCGCCTGGCCGAAGTGCCCGCCATCATCGAGGGGATCGTGCGCGCCCAGCCGAGGACGCGCTTCGACCGTTGCCACCTGCTGCGCCTCGGTGACTGGGCGCTGCAATACGAAGTCGTGTATTACGTGACCGGGCCCGACTACCGGCTGTTCGCCGACACTCAGCATGCGATCAATCTCGCGCTGCTCGCGGCGTTCGCGCAGCGCGGCGTCGGGCTTGCCTACCCGACCCAGCGGCAGGTGATCGACGTGCCCGTCAGTGGCCCGTCATGAAGCGCGTCCACATGCGCAGTCGCTCGCGCACGTAGGCGTCGGTTTTCATGGGGTCCGGAAAGAGGCGCGTCCTCTGCGCGGGCGGCGGATGGATGAGCGGATCGTCGCGCACCGCCGGCGGCAGCAAGGTGCGCGCCGCCAGGTTGGCCGTCGCAAAGCCGGTGGCTTCGGTGATGGCCGCCGCGACCCGCGGCTCGAGCAGGTAGTCGATGAAGCGGTAGGCGTTGCCGGCGTGCGGCGCGTCGGCCGGTACCGCGAGCATGTCGAACCAGAGCTGCGCGCCCTCGCGCGGCACCGAGTAACCGATCGTCCGCGGGCGGCCTCCCTGCGTCGCGCGCGCGCGCGCCTGCAGCGCGTTGCCGTTGTCGCTGAAAGCGAGGCACACGGCGCCGCTCGCGAGGTCGGCGAACTGCCGCACGTTCGACAGGTAGCGGATGTAGGGCCGCACGGCGAGCAACGCCCGCTCCGCGAGCACGAGGTCGTCGAGGCTCTCGCTGTTCGGATCGCGGCCGAGCCAGGCGAGCACGTGCGGCACGACGGCGATAGGGGTGTCGTAGAAGACGACCCCGCAGTCGGCGAAACGCGCCACGACCTCGGGCTTGAACAGCATGTCCCAGCTATCGAGCGGCGCATCGGGCATGCGCGCGAGGATCATCTCCCGGTCGTAGGCAAAGCCGTTCGTGCCCCAGACATAGGGCACGCCGTAGGCGTTGCCCGGGTCCTGGCGCCGCACCGCGGCCATGACCGCCGGATCGAGGTTGCGCAGGTTCGGGACCTGCGACTTGGCGAGCTTGCGCAGGGCGCCGGCCCGGGCGAGACGCTGCAGGTAGCCGGCGCCCGGCACGACCACGTCATAGCCCGAGTGCCCGGCGAGCAGCTTCGTCTCGAGCACCTGGTTCGTGTCGAGGAGGCTGTAATTGACGCGAATGCCGGTGCGCGCCTCGAAGCCCGCGATCGTGTCCGCGGCGACGTAGCCGGGCCAGCTGTAGACATTGACGACCTGCCGCGCGCCATCGCGCTCGCAGGCCGCAGGCGGCAGGAGGAGCGCGGCGCAGAGCAGGGCTCTTGCGGCGCCGCGCATGGCCTCACCCCGAGACCGGCGTGTCGAGCACCTCGCGCCCGGTGCGCAGCGAGCCCACGAGCTCGCGCACCGAGGCGAGGCCGTGCGTGCGCAGGTAGTCGGAGATGCCGGCGTTCACCTTCTTGCACACCATTGGATCGTAGAAGAGCGCAGTGCCGATGCCGACGGCTGTCGCGCCGGCGATCAGGAACTCGATGGCATCCGTCGCGTTCACAATGCCGCCCTGGCCGATGATCGGTATGCGATGCGGTCCAGCCACCTCGTACACCTGGTGCACCTTGAGCAGCGCGATCGGCTTGATCGCCGGTCCCGAGAGCCCGCCCTGCACGTTGCCGATGACCGGCCGGCGGGTCTTCACATCGATCGCCATGCCCATCACCGTGTTGATCACCGACAGCGCGTCGGTGCCGGCCTCGATGCAGCGGCGCGCGCCTTCGCGGATGTCGGTCTGGTTCGGCGAGAGTTTCGTGATGAGCGGCTTTTTCGTCACGGCGCGACAGGCCGCGACCACGCGCCCCGACATTTCCGGCGAATTGCCGAACACGACGCCGCCTTCCTTCACGTTCGGGCAGGAGATGTTGATCTCGATCGCGTCGATCGGCGAGTCGTCGAAGCGTCGCGTGACCTCCACGTATTCCTCGATCGTCGAGCCCGAGGCGTTGGCAATGAAGCGCGCCTCGCTGAAATCGAGGCCAGGCAGGATCTTCGTGACGACATGCTCGACGCCCGGATTCTGCAGGCCGATCGCGTTCAGCATGCCCATCGGCGTTTCGTAGACCCGATGCGGCGGATTGCCGAGCCGCGCCTTGCCGGTCGTGCCTTTCAGGACGATGGCGCCCGCGTCGCGGTTCGAGAAGCCCTCGATGCGCGTGTACTCCTCGCCGAAGCCGACGCAGCCGGACAGCAGCACGATGGGCGAGGCGAACGAAAGGCCGCAGAAATCGATGGCGAGGGGGGAGGCGGGGGTCATCATGGTTGCATTATAGAGGTGAGGCTGCGTGATGCGGGTTGCGGGCCGGAGGCGCGGCGTTTCATCCGCTCCCTCGCCATCCGGGCGCGCCCTCTGCGAGGTCGTTCCCTCGGAGCAGGGGCGCTCGGCGCACTGTGTCGTTGGAATCTGAGGCGTCGCGTACGCCTCGCTCTGACCCCCGCTCCCCCTCCGGCCCGCTGCTCAATGCAGGTAGCATTGGCTGAAATGTTCCACATCGTCCTGCACGAGCCCGAGATCCCGCCGAATGCCGGCAATGTCATCCGCCTGTGCGCGAACACGGGCGCGACGCTGCATCTCGTGCGGCCGCTCGGGTTCACGCTCGACAAGCGCTCGTTGCGCCGCGCCGGCCTCGACTACGACGACCTCGCGACCGTGGCCGTGCACGCCGATCTCGCGGCCTGCCGCGCGGCGCTCGAGGGCGCGCGCTGGTTTGCGATCGAAACGGGCGGTGCGCAGGCCCACAGCGACGCGGCCTTCGCGCCGGGCGATGTGTTCCTCTTCGGCTCGGAGCGTACGGGCCTGCCGCAGGCGGTCCTTGCGGCAATTCCCGCCACGCGGCATCTTTCCCTGCCGATGCGCGCCGGCAATCGCAGCCTCAACCTGTCGAATGCCGTCGCGGTCGTCGCCTACGAGGCATGGAGGCAATGTGGTTACCGCTAGGCCGAAGTCGAACGGCACCTGGATCGTGCTCGCGCTCATCGCCGGCATGGCGCTCGGCGTGGTGATCGCCGCAAGCGGCGCCACCGCGCTCGCGTCCTTGGTGGAGAAGCTCGCCCCGATCGGCACGCTGTGGCTCAACGCGCTGCGCATGACCGTGATCCCGCTCGTGGTGGCGCTCCTCATCACGGGCATTGCTTCGGCGGCCGAGACGGCGGCCACGGGGCGGATCGCCGGTCGGGCGATCGTGCTGTTCGTGGCGGGTTACATCCTGTCGGTCGCGCTCGGCGCGGCCTTCATGCAGGGGACGCTCGCGCTGTGGCCGCTGGACGAGGCCGTGCGGGTTGCATTGCGCGCGGGCGCCAGCGCCGACACGACGGTCGTGCCGCCCATGCCGCCACCCGGCGAGTGGCTCACGGCCCTCATCCCGGTCAATCCGTTCGCTAGCGCGGCGTCGGGCGTGATCCTGCCGCTCGTCGTGTTCGCAGTGTTCTTCGGCTTCGCCACGACGCGGCTCGCGCCGGCGCAGCGCCAGCCGCTGGTCGCGTTCTTCGCGGGCATCGGCGAGGCGATGCTGGTGATCGTCCACTGGGTGCTGTGGGCCGCGCCGCTCGGCGTGTTCGTGCTGGCGCTCGGTGTGGGCATGCGCGGCGGGCTGAGTGCGGCCGGCGGGATCGTCGTCTACCTGGTGCTGCTGAGCTCGGTCGGCATCCTGCTGGCGCTCGCCACCTATCCCTGCGCACTATGGTTCGCGCGCGCGCCGCTCGGGCGCTTCGCGCGCGCCGCGGCCCCCGCGCAGGTGGTCGCTTTCAGCACGCAGTCCTCGCTCGCGTCGCTCCCAGCCATGCTTACCGGCGCGCGCGAAGCGCTCGGGCTCTCGGAACGCGTCACCTCGATCGTGCTGCCGCTTGCGGTGACGCTCTTTCGCGTGAGCAGTCCTTCGATGAACCTCGCCGTCGTGTTGTTCGTCGCGCACGTGTACGGCATACCCGTCGGCTTCACGGTGCTGGCGGCGGGAATGCTGGTCGCGGTGGTGAACAGCCTGAGTTCGGTGGGCCTGCCCGGCCAGACCTCGTTCTTCACGGGCACCGTGCCGATTGCGCTTGCGATGGGGATGCCGCTCGAACTGCTGCCGCTGCTGCTGGCGGTGGAGGTGATCCCGGACATCTTCCGCACGGTCTCGAATGTCACGGCGGACATCGCCGTGGCCGCAATTGTCGAAAGAAGCGAGCAGCCGACGGCCGACAGCTGACAGCTGTCAACTCTTGCGGTCCACTTCCGCGCGCACCGGCCGCGTCATGAGTTCCCTGACGACTTCCGCGGCGGGCACGCCGTCGTACAGCGTGCGGTGGATGCCCTCGACGATCGGCATCGACACGCCTTCGCGCTGCGCCACGGCGCGCACCGCGCGCGCCGCCGGGTAGCCTTCCACGACCTGGCCGATCTCGCGCAGGGCGGCCACGGGCGTCGCGCCGCCAGCGAGCAGCAGGCCGAAGCGGCGGTTGCGCGACTGGTCGTCGGTGCAGGTGAGCACGAGGTCGCCGAGCCCCGCGAGTCCCATGAAGGTTTCGCTGCGCGCGCCGAGCGCGACGCCGAGGCGCATCATTTCAGCGAGCCCGCGCGTGATGAGCGCGATGCGGGTGTTGGCGCCGAAGCCGAGCCCGTCCGCTAGTCCTGCGCCGACCGCGAGCACGTTCTTCACCGCGCCGCCCGTCTCGACGCCGACGATGTCGGCCGACGTGTAGGCGCGGAACTGCTCGGACGACAAATCCTGTGCGAGCCGCCGCGCGAAGGCTTCATCGGGTGCCGCGATCGTCATGGCGGTCGGCAGGCCGGCACCGACTTCCCTTGCGAAGGTGGGGCCCGAGAGCACCGCGACGTTCGGCCGCTCGCCGAGCACCGCGCGCGCGACCTGGTGCGGCAGCAGGCCGGTCGCGAGCTCGAAGCCCTTGGTGGCCCAGGCGAGCCCGGTGGCCGGATCGAGCAGGCGGGCGACGTCGCCGAGCATCGCGCGAAACGCGTGGCTCGGCACGACGATCACGGCATCGCGCGCGCCGCGCAGCGCCTGCGCGAGATCGGGCTCGACCGCGACGGGATCGGGGAAGGTGGCGCCGGGCAGGTAGCGCGCATTGCAACGCTCGCGGCCCATGCGGGCGAGGCTCGCGGCGTCGCGGCTCCAGAGCCGCACGCCGTGGCCTGCGCGCGCGAACTGGATCGCGAGCGCGGTCCCCCAGGACCCTGCGCCGATGACGGCGATCGGCGCGCGCGGCGTGGCGGCCGCCGCCACGTCAGTTCTTCGTCGCGTTCTGCCCGTCGGCGAGCGAGCGGGCGTACAACGCCTCGAAGTTCACCGGCGGCAGCAGGAACTGCGGGAAGCCGCCCTGCATCACGAGGTTCGACACGGCGGCGCGCGCGTACGGGAACAGCACGCCAGGGCAGACGCTCGAGAGCGCGCGCTTCATGTCGTCGTCCGAGAGGTTGCGCATCATGAACGCGCCCGCCTGCTTCACTTCGACGAGGAAGGCGGTCTTGTCGCCCTGCTTCGCCGCCACGGTGACGGTCAGCAGCACTTCGCGCAGGTCCTCGCCCAGCACGTTCACGGTGGTGTTGAGGTCGAGGTTGATCTGCGGGTTCCAGTTGTCCTCGATCCGCGGTCCCTGCGGCGATTCGAAGGAGCAATCCTTCAGGTACACGATCTGCAGTGCAAGCTGCGGTCCGGTGGCGTCCGGCTGGGCAGCGGGTGTCTCAGTGCTCACGATGGTCTCCCGAGTAACGTATCCAGTTTGCCTGCGGCGTCGAGCGCGTGCAGGTCGTCCGATCCGCCGACGTGGGTGTCGCCGATGAAGATCTGCGGCACCGTGCTGCGGCCGCTGCGGCGGATCATCTCCTCGCGCCCGGTCGCATCGACGTCGATCTCCTCGAACGCGACGCCCTTGCCGGCAAGCAGCTTGCGCGCCCGTGCGCAGTAGGGGCACCAGCTCGCCGCGTACATGACGACTTTCGGCGCGCTCACTTCGCGCCCTTCGTGACCGGCAGGTTCTCCGTGCGCCAGGCGGCGAGGCCGCCGCGCAGGTTCGCCGCCTTCTTGAAGCCCTGCGCCGCGAGCTGGCGCACCGCCGCGGCGCCGAGCGAGCCGCTCTCGTCGTACACGACGATGGGCTTCTCGAGATGCTTCTTCAGGGTTTCGCCGGCCGTGAGTATTTCCGCGGACGGCAAATGCCGTGCACCGCCGACATGGCCCGCCGCGAACTGCTCGGCGCTGCGGATGTCGAGCACCAGTGCGTGCTGGTTCATGAGCCGGATCGCTTCCTGCGGCGACACCGCGGCGAAGGCGTGCGCGCGCGCGCGCAGTTCCCAGGCGATCACCATGACGAGCGCGAGCGCGGTGGCGCCGACGAGCCACGGGTGCCGGGCGATGTATTCGGGCAATTGCTCCATGGGGCCGGGAACCTCCTCGAAGGGCCGCGAATTATAGCGGGGGCGCTGCGCTAGACTAGCCGCAATGCGAGGTTCCCGGGTTTTCCTGTCACTGTGCACTGCGCTCATCGCCCTGCTCACGGCCGGGGCCGCCGCGGGCCAGGCCGCAAAGGAGGCCGCCCGGGCCGAAGCCGACCTGAAGGCCGTCAAGTCCGAAATCGCGAAGATCGCGGCCCAGGTCAAGCGCGACACGGCGGATCGCAACCAGCTCACCCGGACCCTGGGCGCAGCAGAGCAGTCGGTGGCGCAGGCGCGCACCGAGCTCGGCCGCCTGCGCCGCGAGCGCGGCGAGCGCGCGGCGAGGCGCGCGCAGCTGGCGCAGGAGAAGGCCGGACGCGAGGTGGCCCTCGGCGCCGAGCGGCGCGAGCTCGCGGCCGAGCTGCGCAGCGCCTACCTGATCGGGCGCGAGGAGCCGCTGAAGCTGCTGCTGAACCAGGAGGACCCGGCCCGCGCGGGCCGCATGTTCGCCTATTACAGCTACTTCGGCCGCGCCCGTGCCGAGCGGATCGCGCGCATCGAGGGTTTCGTGGCCGAGATTGCCGCGCTCGATGGGCAGCTGCGCGGCGAGGAGGAACGGCTCCTCGCGCTCGAGGCGCAGCAGAAGGCGCAGGTGTCGCAGCTCGAGTCGGCGCGCGCGGAACGCAGCAAGGCGCTCGCCGCGCTCGAGGCCGCTTCGCGCACCCGAGCCGCCGCGCTCGACCGGCTTCGCGAAGAGCAGGCGGGCCTCGAGAAGCTGGTGCGCGACCTGCGGCGCGCGCTCGAGCGCTTCCCGGTCGACAGCAAGGCCGCGTTCGGCAAGCTGCGCGGCAAGCTCGCGTGGCCGGTGGCCGGCAAGCTCGTGGCAAAGTTCGGCGCCACGCGCGCTGGCGCGATCAAGTGGGATGGCGTGATGATCGCCGCCGAGCGTGGTGCGCCGGTCCGCAGCATCGCGAGCGGCCGCATCGCCTACGCCGACTGGCTGCCCGGCCTCGGCCTGCTGGTGATCGTCGACCACGGCGACCGCTACCTGAGCCTTTACGGCCACAACGACCAGCTCTACAAGGCGGTCGGCGAACAGGTCGCGCCGGGTGAAACCATCGCCGCGGCCGGCGACAGTGGCGGCCGCAGCCGGCCGGAGCTGTACTTCGAAATCCGGCGCAACGGCAAGCCGGTCGATCCGGCGCCGTGGTTCCGGGCGAGAGAACCTTGAAGGAGCCGACGGCGAACGGCTTGCAGCCGACAGCTGTCAGCTGCCCGCCCTTCAATGTGACCTCCATCACATAAATCTGGCGCATCTCCCCCGTTTCTCCACTGTGCCTTTGCGCGCCTCCGGCGCGACACTCGCGGCCTCGTCCAGCGCCCGACGAAACGCCAACTCGGTCAACTCGCCCCGCGGCAGACTGTGACATCGTGCCGGCCACGATCAGGGGAAGGCTTGGATGGCTACACCCGCGGAAAACCTGCCTTCGGGCTCATGGGCATCGCTCGAGCCGTACGCGCAGCTCGTGCGCTCGCTCCTGCCCCGGGCATCGGGCGTGGCCGTGTTCGACGCCGCCGCGAAACTGCGCTGGTCGAGCGACGCCGCGACCTGGCCCGAGCTGGTGCAGGCGGTCGAGCATTCGGTGCACGATGCCGCGGGCGATGGCAGCAATGCGGGCCAGTTGCGCGTGCTCGACGGCGGCGTGCCGCTCTACCTTTGCTGGCTGCGCGACGACGACTCGCGCCAGCTCGTGGCCGTGGTCGCGATCCAGTGCCGCGCGGGCAGCGAGGGCGAGCAGCGGCCGTTTTCCTTCACGCACGCCCTCGTGCGGCCGGCACTCGAATGCCTGCGCCGCGAGCTCGTTTCCCGCCACAGCATCGACTTGCTCACCGAAAGCCTGGGCGCGCGCGATCGCGACCTCGAGCTCGTGCTCGCGGTCTCGACCCGCGACGGGGTGCGGCCGGGAGACGACGCCTCGGCGCTGCGCGTGATCCTCGAGAACACGGTCACGCACCTCGGTTGCGCCCTCGCGGCGGTGCTCGTGCCGGAGAAGGGACTGGTGTTCTTCCGCATGTCGCGCGACAACCCGGCGGACGGCCGGCTGCTCGCCCAGACCCACCGCCACCTGCTGTCGCTCGCCCAGGTGCGCCGCGACCCGCTCATCATGAACCGGCTCGCGCAGAATTCCGCCTTCGGTGCGCTGCCGTACAAGATCCTCTCCTGCCCGTTGCGCGGCGCCGCCGGGCGGCCAATCGGCGTCATCGCGCTGTTTCGCCACGAGGCCGCGGCGGATTTCACCGACCGCGAGTCGCGCCTCGTCGACGTGCTGTCGCGCAAGGCCTCGATGATCGTCGAATCCAGCTACGACACGATGACCGGGCTGCTGAACCGCCAGGCTTTCGAGCAGCGCGTCGGCGACCTGCTCGCGCAGAAGAACGCCGCGAAGGACTGCGTGGTGCTGTACGTCGACGTCGACCAGTTGCACCTCGTCAACGAAAACTTCGGCATGCACGTTGGCGACCTGATGCTGTCGATGCTCGCGGACGTGATGCGCCGGGGCCTGCCGCCGGGCGCCGTGCTCGCGCGCATATCGGGCGATCGTTTCGCGGCGGT
>WBZN01000731.1_pt1 | contig 22493 bp, 22 predicted proteins | sample 5204281 | NCBI WGS metagenome assembly WBZN01 (sample SAMN12344347, study PRJNA552823) | activated sludge metagenome | biome: Activated sludge suspended growth; feature: Nitrification reactor; material: Wastewater; isolation source: activated sludge from nitrification reactor of wastewater... | reverse complement strand
GCCGGGCTCATAAAGCGGGCGCGGATCGGGAGAACGAACGGGGACGACGGAGAACGATATGGCCGACACGCATGCGAAGCATCACGATTATCACTTGGTCGATCCAAGCCCATGGCCGCTTCTGGCGGCCATCGCGGCGTTCGTTGCCGCGGTGGGTTTCATCGCGCTGATGCGCACCCACGTCGACGGACAGGGCGTCCTTGGAATCAAGGGACCCTATCTGTTCGGCATCGGCATTCTCGCGCTCATCGCCGTGGCGTGGTGCTGGTGGCTCGACGTCATCCGCGAAGCCAACAGGGGTGATCACACCCCGGTCGTACAGCTTCACCTGCGCTACGGCATGATCCTGTTCATTGCCTCGGAAGTGATGTTCTTCGTAGCCTGGTTCTGGGGGTACTTTGACAGCGCCCTGTTCCCGTCAGGCGTGCATGAGCTGCGCAACAATTCCCAGCTTGTAGGCATGACGACGCGCAATCAGGTTTTTGGTGGTGTGTGGCCGCCCGTCCCCGTAGATGCGACTGCTGCCATGACCCCGGGCTTCTTCAAGCACACCTTCGATCCTTGGGGTCTGCCGCTGGTCAACACGCTGATCCTGCTGACCTCGGGCTGCACGGTGACGTGGGCGCACCACGCCTTGCTCAAGAACGACCGTCGCGGGCTCGTTATCGGCCTCCTTCTGACGGTTCTGCTCGGTGCGACCTTCACGTTCCTGCAGTATCTGGAATATCGGCACGCTGGTTTCAGCTTCGCAGGGCACACCTATGGCGCCACATTTTTCATGGCGACCGGCTTTCACGGTGCGCACGTCATCATCGGCACCATCTTCCTTTTGGTATGCCTGGTGCGCGCCCTGCGTGGGGCATTCACGCCTCAGCAGCACTTCGGCTTCGAAGCGGCGGCTTGGTATTGGCACTTCGTTGACGTGGTCTGGCTGTTCCTGTTTGCCTGCATCTACGTGTGGGGCGCAGGCCCGATCGCGGAAGGCGCGGCGGCTGCTGCGGGCGCGGGTCACTGAGATCCGACCGATGAAACAAGGGGTAGGGCGGCCACGGGCCGCCTTACTTTTTTGAGGCCGGGGTGCAAGATTGCGGGCCTTTCAGGATGAGGCCTGGGTTTAGAGTGCTTTACGGAAAAGTGGGAACCGGTTTTCCGACAAGAAGCACGATGGCTCTAGGCCACGCGCGATGGGACCAGAAGGACCTATGACCATTCCGAGCGTTTATGAGTCCGGCTTCAAGTGCCGCTGTCCCCGCTGCGGCAAGGGTCCGTTGTTCACCCAGGTGCTCAACATGCGCGAGACCTGCTCCAACTGCGGTCTCGACTACAAGTTCGTCGACACGGGCGACGGCCCGGCGGTGTTCGCTATCTTCATCCTGGGCTTTTTGTGCGTCGGCGGCGCATTGATCGCGGAGTTCAAGTTCGGTGTACCCTGGTGGGGGCACGTCCTTCTGTGGGGCATCCTGACGCCACTGGCGGGCGTGTTGCTGCTTCGCTTCATCAAAGCGACGCTGATTGCCCTGCAGTACAGGAACAAGGCCGAGGAAGGCCGCCTGGAGCGAAAATAGCGCTTCTCTTTATGTGTGCGCCGCGGTCAGGTGCGGCACAAAAGGCAATCAAGGAACGCGCCTTATGCTTTCACGCCTGAAGGCCGCTGGTCTTATTTGGCCTACCATCATTTCCATTCTGGCGCTGCCGGTGCTGATTGCGCTCGGTACTTGGCAATGGCAGCGCATGGAATGGAAAGCGGATCTGATCGCCAAGATCGAAGCGCGCGCGAAAGGGGAGCCGGAAAGCTACGCGCAGGCCCTCGATCAATTCGCGCGCGACGGCGAAGCCGAATATCAAAAAGTCCGCGTCAAGGGAACGTTCGACTACTCCACTGAGCGCTATCTCTATGCACCGAACGAGCAGTCGCAGGGCTGGAACGTCTTCACGTTGCTGACGCCCGAGGACGGCGGCCCGCCCGTGTTCGTCAATCGCGGTTGGGTGCCAGACCGGCTGAAGGACCCGGCAACCCGCGTCGAAGGCCAAATTGCCGGCCCGGTCGAGGTCATCGGCTTGGTGCGCGGGCCGGAGAAGCCTGGCATGTTCGATGTTGCTTCCGATCCCCAACGCAAACAATGGTACTGGCGTGATCTGGAAGGGATGCGCTGGGCGCCCGATCAGCCACCGGCTCCCAAGCAACGCGAGGCGATGCGGATTGCCGCCTATGCACCCTTCTCGCTCGACGCATTGGCCGAGCCCACAAATCCTGGTGGCTGGCCCAAGGGCGGCACCACGCAGATCCATCTGTCCAACAGGCACTTGGAATACGTTCTGACGTGGTGGGGTCTCGCCGCGACGCTCGTGCTCGTCTACCTCGCTTTCGCCCGCCAGCGATTGCGCGGCAATCAAAAAGAGATACTGGGGTAATGATCACAACTTTAGGACGATCCGAGCAGACGCCGGTGGCGTAGGGGGCCAGATCCCATCAGAGAGGCCGTCCGCATTACTTTACACTCCGGCTTCATCCCAGATCCTTGCACCGCGTTGGCTTGCCGGGTCAGGGCCTACCCTCTAGAGCCGTTCCGGTTTTGATGGAATCGCGGAACGGCTCTAGGCTTTTGTTTTGTCGTGCTTCTTATCGGAAAACCGGTTCCCACTTTTCCGGAAGCACTCTAGTGTCCCAGCACGTATGCACCCCGCGGAGCCGCCCAGTTCAGCAAATCCAAGTCACGGCCCGGACGTCGCCAATCGGCAAAAAACCACAACGAAAAGAGACGGATAGACGTGAAGTATATTTCCACACGCGGTGAGGCGCCGGCGCTGGGTTTCGAGGACGTGCTGCTGGCGGGGCTAGCGCGCGACGGCGGCCTCTACGTTCCGCAGACCTGGCCGAAGTTGTCGTCTGAAACCATCCAGGCGATGGCGGGCAAACCCTTTGCCGAAGTTGCGGTCGAAGTCATTCATCCCTTCACCGGCGATGCGATCACGCGCGCCCAATTGCGGGCCATGGCGGACGAAGCGTACGCCACGTTCGGCCATCCTTGCGTAACGCCGCTCGTTGAGATCGGGCCAAACCGCTTCATCCTTGAATTGTTTCACGGTCCGACGCTGGCGTTCAAGGACGTGGCGATGCAATTGCTGGCGCGGCTGATGGATCATGTGCTCGCCAAGCGCGGGCAGCGCGCGACAATCGCTGGCGCTACCTCTGGAGACACCGGTGGCGCTGCGATCGAGGCCTTCCGCTCGTCGAAGCGGGTCGACGTGTTCATTCTCTTTCCCAAGGGGCGGGTTTCCGACGTGCAGCGCCGCATGATGACGACGCCGACGGAGCCCAACGTCCACGCGGTTGCCATCGAGGGGACGTTCGACGATGCCCAGTCCATCGTGAAGGGCATGTTCAATGACCATGCCTTCCGCGACCGGGTTCATTTGTCGGGCGTCAATTCAATCAATTGGGCGCGCATCGTGGCGCAGGCCACGTATTACTTCGTCGCCGCCAGCGCGCTCGGCGGTCCGCTGCGCGAAGTCTCGTTCGTCGTGCCGACGGGCAACTTCGGCGACATCTTTGCGGGCTACGTCGCCGCTCAGATGGGTTTGCCGATTGCAAATCTCGTCATTGCGTCGAACGCCAACGATATCCTTCCGCGCACGGTGGCGACCGGCCGTTATGAGATGCGCGATGTGACGGCGACGTCCTCACCCTCCATGGACATCCAGATTTCCTCGAATTTCGAGCGTTATCTGTTCGAAGCCTCCGGGCGCGATGCAGCGGTTGTCCGGGGCCACATGGGCGCGCTGAAGCAGAGCGGAAGCTTTGACCTGGGGTCTCTCAAGCCGACGCTCCAGAAGCATTTCAAGGCGGCCTCAGCCAGCGAGGAGGAGGTGGCGGACGCCATCCGCCACACGCAAAGCGAAGCGGGCTATCTCGTCGATCCCCACACGGCGTGCGGTCTGGTGGCCGCCGATAAGACGCTTGGGCGCAAGGGCGGGCCGGCGCAGATCATCCTGGCGACGGCGCATCCGGCGAAGTTCCCCGACGCTATCGAAACAATAACAGGCCATCGGCCGGCGCTGCCCGAGCGGCTGTCGTCGCTGATGACGGATCCAGAGCGCTTCGAGGTGCTGCCCGCCGAGCTCGGCGCCATCGAACATTACATAGAAGGCGCCGCGCGCGCACTGGCGAAGGCTTGAAGGTCATGAAACCCGAGATAACAACGCTCGCCAATGGAATCCGCGTCGCCTCTTGCCGAATGCCGCACGTGGAGACGGTGTCGCTCGGCTTGTGGGTGGGGGTCGGCGCGCGCCACGAGGACGAACATGAACACGGCCTGTCGCACCTGCTCGAGCATATGGCGTTCAAGGGCACGGCCTCGCGCTCGGCCCGCCGGATTGCAGAGGAGATCGAGGAGGTCGGAGGTGATCTGAACGCGTCCACGGGTCTTGATTCCACAGCCTATTACGCACGCGTGCTGAAGGGCGACGATAATGTCGCGCTGTCGCTGCTGGCGGACATCCTGCTCAATTCGTCGTTTTCAGAGGACGAGTTGGAGAAGGAACGCGAGGTCATCCTCCAGGAACTCGCCGGCGCTAAGGACGATCCTGAGGATATCGCCTACGAACTGCTGCAGGAAACGGCGTTTCCCGGGCAGGCCGTGGGCCGGCCCATCCTTGGGACGCCCAAGAGCGTGCGGTCCATCACCGCCGCTGATCTTAAAGGCTTTCTTGCTCGCAAGTATGCGCCACAGGCTATGGTTTTTTCCGCAGCAGGAGCTATCGACCACGACGCATGGGTCCGCCACGTTGAGGCCCTATTCGGGGGGCTCACTCCGCGCAAAGACGGGGGTGAGTCTCGCGCCCATTACGTGGGCGGTATTTCGGCATCGGCGAAATCGTTCGAGCAGGCGCATCTGCTCATCGGTTTTCCCTCGCCGTCCATCCTCGATGACGACTACATGACCGCGCAGGTCTTCTCTGGCGTTCTGGGCGGTGGGATGTCCTCCCGGCTGTTCCAAGAGGTCAGGGAAAAGCGCGGGCTCTGTTATGCCATCTATTCGAGCCTTTGGGGGCTGAGAGATACTGGGATGCTGGCGGTACACGCAGCAACGGGCGCGCGCATGGTGGACGAACTCGCTGGAGTCGTCGCAGGGGAACTCGCCGCTCTGGCCGCCGAAGGTCCCGGCGCCGGCGAGCTTCACCGCGCCAAGGCTCAACTCAAGGCCGGATTGCTCATGGCGCTGGAAAGCTCTTCCGTACGCGCCGAGCAGATGGCACGCCACATTCTGGCTCACGACCGTATCATTTCGCCCGCCGAATTGACGCGCCGGGTGGAGCACGTCACGCCAGAGCGGGTTCAACACCTGGCCCGCACGCTTCTAGAGCAACGCCCGACCCTGGCGCTTGTCGGCTCGGGCCGTAAAGCCAAAGAGCAAGCGGAAAATGCCGCCGCCGCGATCGCCAAAACCATAATGCGGGTTTGAGGGGCGCGGGGCATGGCATTCCTGAGGTCTCCGCTGCCTGAGGATTACCTGGAGCCGATTTGCGGGCCCAAGGTAACGCTGCGCCCGCCCGGTTTAAGCGACTATGCGGCCTGGGCCGAAATTCGGGCGTTGAGCCGTGCTCACCTATCGCCGTGGGAGCCGACTTGGACGCGCGACGAGCTGACCCGCATTGCCTACCGCCGCCGGCTGAAAGTCTACGGTCAGGATGCCCGCGACGACCACGGCTACTACTATTTCATCGCTGCGAGTCACGGCGACACGCTCATGGGGGGCATCACACTGTCGAACGTGCGCCGGGGGGCTGCTCAATGCGGGACGCTTGGCTACTGGATCGGTGCTCCGTTTGCCGGGCAAGGCCACATGCAAAACGCCGTGCACCTGCTGACGGCGTTTGCGTTCCGCACTTTGCGCCTTCACCGCATCGAGGCGGCCTGCATGCCCGACAACCAGCCATCGCGCCGTGTCCTGGAAAAGTGCGGGTTCGGGCGCGAAGGATTGGCGCGGCGCTATCTCAAAATCAACGGCGCATGGGAAGATCACATCATCTACGCCTTGACGGAAGAGGACATCGCATTGAAAGGTCTGACGCGGGGTAATCTGTCATGACCTTGATCCGCCGCGGCTTGCGGCTCATCGTGCACCTTCCGGCCCGGCTTGCGGCAGCCGCGCCGCTTGCCGTCTTGGCCATGCTCGTGCTTGCTGCCACGGCGCCTGTCGCGCGCGCTCTGACACCGATTGTCGTCGAGCCCGAGCAGGAGAAGATCGAAATCACCACGCTCGGCGAGGCCTATGAGGGCCGCGGCGACAGCCTTCAGGTCGAAACGGCTGCAGGCAACGACGGTGTGACGGGCCGCATGACGGTGCGCGCCTCCGTGCCGGGCGCCAACCCGAATTGGATGGTGTTTGCCCTCTCCAACAAGACCGACAAGCCCATCGAGCGTTGGCTTACGGCGGACCGCTACAACATCATCGGTTCAGGCACCATCTGGCCGGATCTTGACGCGCGGCGCGTGGAAAGCGTCACGCCGTCGATCGGCTTCGTGCCCGAACGCATCAAAAGCGATCGTGCGGACGTTTTCCGCATTACGCTGGAGCCTGGGCAGACGATCACCTACGTTGCCGAGCTGTCCTCGGAACGCTATGCGCGCCTTTATCTGTGGAAGCCCATCGACTACGAGGTGAAAACCCGCGACCGCCAGCTTTTCAACGGCGCCATGCTCGGCCTTACGGGTCTGCTCGCGATCTTCCTGACGGCGGTTTTTGCCGCCAATCATAAGATCATCTTTCCTGCCGCCGCGCTCGTCTCCTGGTCGGTGCTGACCTACCTGTGCGTCGATTTCGGATTCTTCCACAAGCTGTTCAACCTGAAGCCCGAGGACAACGCGGTCTATCGCGCCGCCGGCGAAGCCGCGATGGCGGCAAGTTTCGTGATGTTCCTGACCACGTTCCTCCGCCTTGGCTTGTGGCATGGCCTGGTGCGCATGTTGATCGGGGTCTGGGTCATCGCCCAGCTTGCGCTGGTCGCCGTTGCGGTGATCGACCCGCGTCTTGCGGCAACGTTCGCGCGGCTGTCATTCGTCGGCATCGGTGCGGTGGGGGCATGTTTCACGCTGTTTCTCGCCGTCCGCGGCCAGGATCGCGCGCTGTCGCTTGTCCCGACGTGGGTGCTGTTTCTGGTGTGGATCTTTGCCACGGGCATGACGTTGTCTGGCCGGCTTGCGGGCGACATGGTCGTGTCGAGTCTTGTCGCCGGTCTGGTGCTCGTCGTCATCCTGATGGGCTTCACCGTCACGCAATTCGCGTTCCGCTCGCACGAGAGCGTCTACGCCGGCGCGCCGACCGAGCTTCAAGCGCGTTCCATGGCGATTGCCGGATCGGGTTCGGCGGTGTGGGAGTGGAACATCAGGCGCGACGAGTTCAAGGTCGGTCCCGAGATCGAGGCGGCGCTGGCGTTGATGCCGGGAGAGCTCTCCGCGAAGGCCGACGATTTCGTCCAGCACATGCATCCCATGGACCAGGAGCGCTTCCGTGTCATGCTGCTCTCGGCGCAGGAGCGCGCAGGCGTGCGCATTCGCGCCGACTTCCGGATGCGGCATACCGACAATAGCTGGCGCTGGTTCGAGCTGGAGGCGGCAAGCGTCCCCAACGCCGATGGGCGCACGCTGCGGTGCGTCGGCCTGATGCGTGACATCACCAATGCAAAGCGCGCCTACGAGCGGCTTTTGCATGATGCGGTCCATTGCAGCCTTACGGGACTGCCAAACCGCGAGCTGTTCCTTGACCGCCTGCGCACGGCCGTCGCGCGCGCGAAGACCGAAAACAATATCCGGCCCGCCGTGCTGTTCGTCGATATCGACAAGTTCAAGAGCGTCAACTCGACATTCGGGCTGGTCCGCGGCGACAGCATGCTGCTCACGGTCGCCCGCCGCCTGCAGCGTCATCTGGGCCCCCTCGACACTGTTGCGCGTGTCGGAGGCGATCAGTTCGCCATGCTCTTCCTGTCTGAGGAAGACGCGCGCAATCTGCCTGCCCTTGCCGAGCGCGTGCGCCGTTCGCTGCGCGCGCCTATTCCGCTCGCCAATCAGGAGATCGTGCTCACGGGCTCGATCGGCACGGCGTTGTGGGACAACACGAGCGTCGGCGATGGCGAGCTTCTGAAGGAAGCCGAAATCGCCATGTACCGCGCCAAGCGCGCGGGCGCCGATCGGGTGGTGGCGTTCGAACCGGCAATGCGCCGCGACCGCGACGAGCGAATCCAGATCGAAAGCGATCTGCGCAAGGCGCTCGACCGCAACCAGCTGAAGGTGCTCTATCAACCCATCGTGTACCTGCCGACCAAGGAGCTGGCAGGCTTCGAGGCCTTGGTGCGCTGGGAGCATCCCAAGCTCGGGTTGCTCAATCCCGTCTCGTTCGTGCCCGTCGCCGAGGAAAGCGATCTCATCATCAAGCTCGGCACCAACGTGCTGCTCAAGTCCGCTCACGATGCCGCGCGCTGGCAAAGCGAGCTGCCGCGCTCGGAGCGGCCGTTGTTCGTGTCCGTCAATGTATCGAGCCGGCAGATCTTCCGCCCCGAGGCCGTGCAGGAGATCCGCCATGTCCTGGGCCGCAACATCGTGCCCAAGGGGTGTCTGCGGCTTGAGATCACCGAGACTTTGGTGATGGAGAATCCCGAGCAGTCGGCGGAGGTTTTGGAGTCTTTGCGCGGGGCGGGCGCTGAGCTGGCGCTCGACGATTTCGGAACGGGGTATTCCTCACTCGCCTATTTGCAGCGCTTTCCGTTCGATACGATCAAGATCGATCGCGACTTGGTGCGGGGCAGTTCCTCGCCACAGGGGGCCGCGATCATGCGCTCCATCGTGGCGTTGGCGCATGAGCTTGGCAAGCGGGTCGTTGCCGAAGGTGTCGAGCAGCGCGACGAGGCCGCATTCCTGCGCTCGATCGGCTGCGAGTATGCCCAGGGCTATCATTTCGGCGAGCCAATGCCGGAGCGGGACGTGCTTCAACTGCTGAAGATGATCCGCAAGTCGGAACGCAAGATGCAGCCACGCGGCTTCTTCAAGGCCAAGACCTCTGCAAAGAAGGACGCAGGCGCCGAGCAAAACGCCGATGAGGGCGCCAACGCTGCGCCGGCGGCGACTATTCCGCCTCCCGCGACGCCGAAAACGACTGAAGTCGCGCGCCCCCAGGTTCTCGTCAACTCGATCCTTCGCCCGCGTCACAAACAGGGGGCAACCAACGGTCATACCGGAGCAGGCGACAGCGCCAAGCAACCCGCGCCGCTCGCGATCGTCGCCAAGAACGATGCAACACTGCCTCCGCTGGGGTTGCCTCCGGCAGCAGCCAATCCGCAGCCGGCAGGCCCGCCACCCATGCACCGCTCGCCGCCCGTCTCGTTGAGGCCCGTTGCGCGCAGCGCGCCGGTGACCGGACCACCCGTTCTAACGGCGCCGCCCACAAAGGTGCCCGATCAGCGCATGGTGCCCACCACACAACAGCCGCTGCAACCCGTTGCACCGCAACTGCCGCCCACGGCTGCCCCGCCACCGCCGGTCGTACGGACCGCGCCCTACACAAACGCAAGCCCACCCGCCGTTGCGGCACCCGATCCACGCCCGGTAACATCGCCGGGGGCGAGTGCCGGTGCTGGCATCGTGCGTCCGGTGGGGGAAGCTTTGGCGCGCACGGCAACCGGAATCAGCGGTCTGCCCGATGGTGACGTGCCGCCCACGGGACGGCCCGAGCGGTCACCGCCGCCACCTCTGCCGGGACAGCCTCAGCCGCAAACGTTGCAGCCCGATTTTTCTAATCTGCCCCCCGGTGTCGCCGCATCGCTCGCGCGCCTTGCCGGTGTGAAGCCGGCAACTCAAGCGAAAGAGAAAAAAGACGGAACGGGCTGAGTCGGCGTGCCGCTCAGACGCTCTTGCTTGCCCACAGGATCAGCCGGGGTTCGCGCAATCATCACGTTAGGCGTGTCCGGCGTCGTTAACCAGATGCGACAGGTTGATGCCGATCTTGGCCATGGCGCGCGCGTATTTCCTCTCCAGATCGGTGCCAAAAACCAGATCGGGATCGGCAGGGCAGGATAGCCATCCATTGGCCTGGATCTCGCTTTCAAGCTGCCCTGGCGACCAGCCTGCATAGCCAAGCGCAAGCAGGGCCTTGTCGGGGCCCTGTCCCGCTGCGATCGCCTTAAGGATGTCAATGGTCGCGGTAAGACAGATCCCGCTTTCGATGGCGAGCGTGGAATCTTCTGCGAAATAGTCGCCGCTGTGGAGGACGAAGCCGCGGCCCGTCTCCACCGGGCCGCCAACCTGGATCGAAAGCGAAAGCACGTCGCCCGTAATCTCGTCATCCTGGCTGCGCGTTTCGATGCCGAGGCGCGCCAGCAAATCAGGCGCTGTAATGTGATCGGCGCGTTGGTTTATGATCAGACCCATGGCGCCTTCCTCGGAGTGGGCGCACATATAGATCACCGACCGCGCAAACCGCTTGTCAGTCATGCGTGGCATGGCAACCAGCAGCTGTCCTTCCAGATAGCCGGTGACTTCTCCACGGGGCGGCCGGCGCTTGGGCTTTGGCACTTGCATGGTTGACTTCGGCACAGTTGGCTTTGGCTTTCGCTTTGGCACTTTCATGTGACTAGACTAAACCCGTAACAGCGAAGAAGAAAGCCTCTCGATGACTTGGACGAATGGTCGCGATTTAGGTCCGTGGAACCGCAAAAACCCGGGCGTTGGAATTGTGTACTGGATGCGGGATGAGTTTGATGAAGACGTTAAGAGGCCCTGCGTTAGCGATTGCAGCCTTCGGCGCGATTTGTGCGGTCTTTGTGACATGTGCCAGCGCACGGGCCGACCAATCCGCTTGGGTCGAAGGTTTCAATAACAAGGTCCGCCTTATCGGCATTGCCGCGCCGCCCGAAGGCAGCAAGGCGGCCTTCATGGCGGGTGTCGAAATCGAAATGACTCCCGGCTTCAAGACTTACTGGCGCAGCCCTGGCGATGCCGGTGGCGTTCCCCCGGAGTTCGATTGGTCAGGTTCGGACAACCTAGCCAGCGCACGCGTGCTCTATCCCGCGCCGCACAGGCTGATCGACAAGGCCGGAGCGAATATCGGCTACAAGGACCGTGTGATTTTCCCCGTCGAGATCACACCCACCGATCCGGCCAAGCCGGTGACGCTGCGACTCAGGGTGACGTACGGCGTGTGCAAGAACATCTGCATTCCCGCGGAGGCCGAATTGGAACTTGGTCTATCCGGTCAATCGGAAAGCTCAGCCGAGCTTGCGGCCGCTCGTGGGGACGTGCCAAATCTTCTCGCGGCGGGCGCAAAGCCTCGTGATGCGGCCACTCCCGTTCTATCCTCTTGGCGTATCGAAAATCGTGGCGGCAGCAGTATTCTGGTGCTTGAGGTCACTGGCGCTGGCGAAGACGGCGATGTCTTTCTCTTTTCCGATGAAGGGCTTTATCTGCCGATGCTCAGCAAGGTGAAATCTGCCGAGCCGGTCTCGGTTTTCGAAGGGGACTTGAGCGACGGCGCGAACCTGAAGGAGTTGGCGGGAAAAAGTATCTGGGTCACCATATCTGGGGCCAAAGGGCAGTCTGAAAGCCTGATTGGACTACCGAAAGACATCGCTCAAAAGTGAAACCACGCAAGACGCAGATAACGCTCAAAGAGCACGCAGTGAGGAGGAACGAACCCTATGACCATCAACGTCGGAGACAGGCTTCCAGATGCAAAGTTCATGACGATGGGGTCCGATGGGCCTGTCGCGAAATCGACGAACGACATTTTCAAAGGCAAGAAGGTTGCACTGTTTGCTGTTCCGGGCGCTTTTACGCCAACCTGCCACAAGGCTCACTTGCCCGGGTTCCTCGACCGTTTCGATGAGCTCAAGGGCAAGGGCGTCGACACCATCGCCTGCACCGCCGTCAACGACGTGTTCGTCATGGACGAATGGGCCAAGGCGACAGGAAGCAACGGGAAGATCCTGATGCTGACCGATGACAGTGCGGCGTTTGCCAAGGCCATTGGCCTCGACATCGACCTCACGGGCGCCGGTATCGGATTAGGCGTGCGTTCGAAGCGCTACGCCATGCTGGTGGACGATGGCGTTGTGAAGGTGCTCAACGTTGATGACAGTCCGCCCGTCCACGACAAGGCGAGCGCGGCAACGCTGTGCTCAATGGTGGACCGGTCGCTCTAAGTCGAGGCGTCTGCGCTGCTGACCTCGACAGGAAGGTGGCGCAGACATCCTTCTTAACCCTGGGAACCCATGCCGGTTCCAAGCGTTGGGGGCGCCATGACCAGCAATTTGTCCGATGGCGTCTTCATCCGCAGATTATTGCTGGCGGCTCTGGTCGTGGCGCTGCTTGTGGCAGCGTGGCTGCTGTCCCCGCTTTTGCTCATTGCTTTTGGTGCGGTGCTGATCGCCATGGCGTTGCGCGCCCTTGCGCAGCCGCTGGGACGCGCCGGCGTGCCCGATACGTGGGCTATCGTTCTGACGACGGCGCTCATCATCGCGGGCCTGATCGCTGCGGTTGTCTTCTTCGGAAGCGAAATGATGAGTCAGTGGCAGGCGCTGGATGCGCGCCTCGGCAGCCTGCTGGCCGAGGCCGGCAAGAAACTTGGCGTCAATTCGCTCGAAGAGCTGGTGGCCGGCTCGGGCGCAAGCGGTGGCATCGCGACCATGCTGCCGCGGTTCCTCTCCTGGGGTGCATCCCTGGGTCAGGCTGTGTTCGGCGCCGGCATCATGTTGGTTGGCGGGGCTTACTTGGCCGTCGATCCAAAGACCTACCGGGACGGAGTGCTGAAACTCATCCCTCCGGACTACCGCGCCAACGCCATCGCAACGATCGATGACATCGGCGAGGCGTTGCATCGCTGGCTCGGCGGCGTCCTCGTCGCCATGGCGCTCGTCGGGTTGATGACGGGGCTTGGACTTTGGATTGCCGGTGTGGAGTCGCCGCTGGCCTTAGGGCTTCTTGCGGGATTGGCCAACGCCGTTCCTTACATCGGATCGATCGTGGCCGCCGTGGTGACGATTGCCATCTCGGCCGGCCAGAGCTGGGAAGCGATGGCTGGCGCCGTCGTCGTGATGATCATCGTCCAACAGGTCGAGAGCAATCTCATCACCCCGCTGGTTGTCGGCCGGGCTGTCGCCATTCCGCCCGCGACGGGGCTGTTTGCGATTGTCGCCATGGGAATGCTGTTTGGACCGCTGGGCGTCCTGCTCGGATTTCCATTGTCCATCGTGATCGATATCGCCGTGCGACGGCTCTATATCCGCGATGCCCTCGATGAGCCGGTGGAAATCCTGGGCGACGCGGCGCAGCGGTCCGATAACACGGTCACGGTCAAAGCGGAGAGGGGCGGCTGATCAGCAGTTCTATTTCTTGAACGGCGCCATGCCCTCGCGCGCCAATTCGTCGGCACGCTCGTTCTCGGGATGGCCCGCGTGGCCCTTCACCCAGTGCCAGGAAATGTCATGCTTGGCTCTGAGCTCATCGAGTTGCTGCCAGAGTTCGACGTTCTTGACGGGCTTTCTGTCTGCCGTCTTCCAGCCATTGCGCTTCCAGCCGTGGATCCACTGTGAGATCCCGTTCTTGACGTAGGCGCTGTCGGTGTAGAGCTCCACGTGGCTGTGCCGTTTGAGGGCGGCGAGCGCGGAAATTGCGGCCATCAACTCCATGCGGTTGTTCGTGGTCTCGGCCTCACCGCCCTTCAGTTCCTTGCGATGCCCGCCATAAATGAGGATCGCTCCCCAGCCGCCGGGGCCGGGATTTCCCGAGCAGGCGCCATCCGAATAGATCATGACCGGCGCGGGCTTGCGCTCCGTCATCCCGCCACCTCGCACCCGTAGTCGGCGAGCGAGGTTGCGCTCTGGTGGAATCGCAACCGGCGTACGTAGTCGAAGGGATCCTTGCGGGCGACAAGCGCCGTCTTGGGTGTGTTGAGCCAATCATAGCCGCGCGTCAGCAGGAAGCGCATGGCCGCGCCCCGGGCCAGCAGCGGGAATGCGGCGCGTTCGTCATTGGTCAAAGGCCGCACATCCTCGTAGCCCTTGATGAGCGCCCGGCCCTTGGTCACGTTGTAGGAGAAGTCGCTTTCGAAACACCAGGCGTTGAGCGCGATGGCGAGGTCATAGGCGAGCGCGTCGTTGCAGGCAAAATAGAAGTCGATGAGCCCGGACAGTTTTTTGGCGATAAAGAATACATTGTCGGGAAAGAGATCGGCGTGGATGACGCCCTCAGGCAGGCCGCGGGGCCAGTTTTGTTCAAGGACATCGAGTTCATTTGAGACAAGCTTGTGCAAGCCCGGCATGATGTCGTCGCTGCGGGCGGAGAACTTGTCGAACAGCGGCCGCCATCCCGTAAGGCCCAGGGCGTTGTGGCGCTTGGGAGCGAAATCCTGCGAGGCAAGATGCATGCGCGCCATGGCGCGGCCGACTTCCACGGCATGTTCCGCCGTAGGCTTGCGAGGCCAGACGCCCTCAAGAAAAGTGACGAAGGCGGCATGGCGGCCGGCGACCTTGTTGAGAACCTTGCCCTGGCGGTCATGCACGGGGAGCGGACACGTCACGCCGCGCTGAAAGAGATGCTCCATGAGTCCTAGGAAAAACGGCAGATCGTCAGGATCGACGCGCTTCTCGTACAACGTGAGGATAAAGGTACCCGACGAGGCATGGACGAGGTAATTGGAGTTCTCCACGCCCTCGGCGATGCCCTTGTAGGACAGCAATTGGCCCAACCCGTAGGACTCAACGAAACGGCTCAGCTCCTCGTCACTGATCTCGGTGTAGACCGCCATTAGGTTCCCCGCTCAAGGCCTGCGCGCGCCGGCTCAACCCGCGCTCGCCCGCAACTGCCTTGGCACATTGAATACGACGTGTTCGACCGCCGAGGTGACGATATCGACGCTGACATCGTACCGTTCGGCGAAGGCGTCAATCACCTCGTCCACGATCACTTCAGGCGCGGAGGCGCCCGCTGTCAGCCCGATGGACGCAAGCGGCGGCAGCTTGTCCCAATCGAGCCCCGACGCCCGCTCCAGCAGGAACGCATTGCGGCAGCCTGCGCGCTCGGCCACCTCGACAAGGCGCAAGGAATTGGAGCTTTGCGGGCTGCCGACCACGATCAGGCAATCCACCTTGCCCGCGATCGCCTTGACGGCGTTCTGCCGGTTGGTCGTCGCATAACAGATGTCTTCCTTGACAGGTCCGGCGATGCCGGGGAAGCGGTTCTTGAGGATGGCGACGATCTCGGCCGTGTCGTCAATCGAAAGGGTGGTTTGCGTGACGTAAGCGAGCTTGCCCGGGTCTTGTGGCGTAAAGGCACGTGCGTCGCCCGCGGTCTCGATGAGTGTCACCGCGCCAGCGGGCAACTGGCCCATGGTGCCCACCACCTCGGGGTGGCCCCGGTGCCCGACGAGCACAATCTGCCGCCCGCTTTCATGATGCCGCGTGGCTTCCATATGCACCTTGGACACGAGCGGGCAGGTTGCATCCAGCACGAACATATTTCGCAATCTGGCGGCGTCCGGTACGGACTTCGGCACCCCGTGTGCCGAAAAGATCACGGGCTGGGCCGTGTCGGGGATCTCCGAGAGCTCCTTCACAAAAATGGCGCCTTTGACCCGGAGAGAGTCCACCACGAAGCGATTGTGGACGATCTCATGGCGGACATAGACGGGCGCACCGAATTTCTGCAAAGCCTGTTCGACGATCTGAATCGCCCGGTCGACGCCGGCGCAGAACCCACGCGGGGCTGCCAGAAGGATTTTGAGAGGCGCCTTGATTACGGGGGAATGTCCAGGCGGGACGGTCGTCATCTAGGTAAAAGTCCTTTTATTTCAGGTGATAGCGCCACAAAAGCTCTTGGACGGTGGGGTCGCGGGATGCTACGGTGCTGTGGGGACATTACAAGGGGTCTGGGCATAAAACCCAGGGGGACAAGGTTGGATATTGCCATATCTTGCGGCGCTGCCGTGATGTGTCGTGCGCGGCGACTTGTGCCTCGCCCGGCGCGGCGGCTCTGTGGCGTTCTTGCCGCCGTAACCTTCAGTGCTTCTTTGGCCGGCTGCGGCATGTCGAGCCTGACCTCAGGCCTGGGTGGCGGCATGTTTGGCTCCTCGTCCACGAGCGCTTCCTCAGGCGATGTCGACAAGGAAGCGCTGCTGACCGCGGCGAAGACTGGCGATACCTCTACGACAGGCAGCACAAGTGTTGGCGAGATCGCTGCGGGATGTCCGCGCATGGTTCTGGCTTCCCGCGACAACAACATCACGTTCTATGAGCCTGGCCGCACGGGCGATGGCCTTGCCATCATGCACCGCGGGGAGATTACCAAGACGGCGCGCGAATGCCAGATTGAGCCTGGCCGCGTGACGGTCAAATATGGCTTCTCGGGCCGTGTGTTGCTGGGTCCGCGCGGCAAGCCGGGCAATATCTCTCTTCCTGTCAATGTCACCGTCACCGATTCCAAACGCGCGCCGGTCACGGGACAGCATATGAGCGTGGATGTCGTGGTCGGCGCCGACAAGCCGATCGGCTACTTCTCGGCCGTCCAATCGGTCACCTTCGATATCCCAGAGGGCTCGCGCCCGGGTGAGTTCGAGGTTACCGTGGGCTTCGACACCAAGGCCGCCGGCGCGGGCTGAGCACCAGCGCCGCGGTCTGAGGCGGCTGGGCTTGCGTCATAGCCCCGTGTGTGTCTTGCCAAGTTTATCAGAAGATCAGTTCCGGTCAGGTTGCGTCGTGCCTGCCTTGCGCAGCATCCCGCGACCTGGGGCGGAATGCGCGGGCGCCAGCGATTACGGCGAAGATGATCCCAACAGCAACCAGCGCCCCGAGCGCGTAGGTCGTGATCGTGCCGAGGTAGCCGAAGACGACCGCCAACGCGACGTTCAAAATCGCGAAGATCGCGTCGAGGATGATGGAGACGGGGTTTGAACTCTCAAGCATCCACGTCTTGTGTCACCGAACCGAGTTCAGACTGTGGCAAAGCAGGCGCGGCGCTTGGAAGCGGCATCGACAGCGCTTGCGCCAACAGCACTCTTTACAATTTGGACAAGGAGGAACCGAGGGGGGCGGGGAACGTTGGTCCGATAGTTCATACGCTCAACGGCGAGGCGCGCCTCCAATGTTTGACATCAAATCGACCGCGAAGTTCACACCAAGTCCGCATCCTTCGATCAAATTCATTGTAATGGCCCTGGCGGTGGCGTGTGCCGCGCCGGCGCTTGCTGCCGGCTCCTTCACCAGTGCGCAAGCCGATCAAGGCCATCAACTCTTCAACGATCACTGCGCGGAGTGTCATCGGCCCGATCTGACCGGCGCGCTTGGGCCTGCGCTCAAGGGGCCCGATTTCGCGAAAAGATGGGGTGGTAGGCCGGTGGAGGATTTTTATCAGTTCGAGCACGCCAATATGCCTGCGAACGCTCCCGGCTCACTGCCCGAAGATCAGATGCTGGCGATCACGGCCTATATTCTCAAGCAAAATGGCTTGACCCCAGGCAGTACGGCGCTCAACCAGACGGCTGCGAAAGATATGAAAATGCCCGGCGGAGGCGGCTAAGGCGGGACCCGGCTTACGGCAGTTCAATCACAGGGCGCGCCGACAACGGGATCGCAGAAAAAAAGCCGGGCGCTTGTGCCCGGCTTGATGTTCGTTCCTTGAAATTGCGTCGCTCAGTTGAGCTTGCCCTTGAGATCCTTGATCGCTTCGTCGATGAGGCCACTGCCGGCGGCACCCGAAACCTTGCCGGCGATGATCTTTTCTGCCGCCAAAAGCGCTGCATCGACGGCCGCCGAACGGACTTCGCTCAGCGCCTGCGCTTCGGCCCGGGCAATCTTTTCCTCTGCCATCTTGGAGCGGCGTTCCAGGCTTTCGGTCAGCGACTTGTGGCCCTCGGCCGCCAGCGCCTCTGCTTCGCGCTTGGCCTGCTCGATGATGCTCTTGGCCTCAGCTTCGGCCTCGCGCGCCTTGTTCTTGTAATCGTTGAGCAGGGATTGGGCTTCCTCACGAAGGCGCTTAGCCTCGTCGAGTTCTGCCTTGATGGCTACGGCGCGTGCGTCCAGCGCAGCACCGATGATGCCGGGAACCTTATAGTAAACCAGCAGCGCCACGAAACCGATGAAGGAGACGAGCACCCAGAAGTACGGATTATGCGGATCTAGCATCGGTGCCTCACTTGCCTGCCGAAGCGCTCAGCGCTTTCTTGATCTCGTCTGCGCTGACGGTCTGGCCGATCAATTTGGAGACAACCGCGCCGGCGGTATCGGCGGCGATGTCGTTGACGGCAGAGAGTGCCTTCGTTTTGGTCGCCGCGATGCGCTGCTCGGCGTCCTGGAGCTTTGCGGCAAGCGTCTTCTCGACGCTCGCCTTCTTGCCCTCGGTTTCCGACACGATTTGCTCGCGGGTATCCTTTGCGATCGTCGAGGCCTTGGCACGGGCGTCGGCCAGCGCCTTTTCGTAGTCTGCGAGCGCCTTGTCGGTATCATCCTTCAGGCGCTGCGCGGCTTCCAGATCACGCGTGATACGATCCGCGCGCTCCTCCAGAACCTCTCCGATACGCGGAAGCGCAATCTTGGAGAGGATGAAGTACAACGCGCCGAACGTGAGCACCAGCCAGAAGAGCTGTGGTGCGAACGTGTGTGCGTCGAGCTGCGGCAGGCCGCCGCCACCCGAATGAGCCGCCGCTTCGGTGGCGGCTTCGGTAGCTGCCTCGGCTGCGGCCGCTGCGAGCACTGTCATGCCGGCAAGCATAGTCCCCTCCAGTTGCTGTCGTTACGCCGTCTCTTGGGGATCAACCGAAGAGGATCAGCAGAGCGACGAGCAGGCCGAACAGGCCGGTGGCTTCGGCAAGCGCAAAGCCGATGAGCAGGTTCGTGAACTGGCCCGGAGCGGCCGAAGGATTGCGCAGCGCACCCGACAGGTAGTTGCCGAAGATGTTGCCGATGCCGATGCCGGCGCCGATCAGAGCGAAGCAGGCAAGGCCCGCGCCGATGAACTTAGCTGCTTGAGCGTCCATTGTAGTCTCTCCCTTGGATTGCAATAGGTTGGATTGGAGTGTGATGGGGCACGAAGGCGTCTCACCTGCCACCGTCAGTGATGCATGTTCACCGCGTCGTTGAGGTAGATGCAGGTGAGAACCGTGAAGATGAAGGCCTGCAGGATGGCAACGACCAACTCCAAGCCGGTGAAAGCCACCATGAAGCCGGCAGGCGCGATCTTGCCCCACCAGGGCAGCATCACGGCGAAGCCGGCAAACACCTTCAGCATGGTGTGACCCGCCATCATGTTGGCGAACAGACGCACCGAGTGGCTGATGGGGCGGATGAAATAGGAAATCAGCTCGATCACGACGATGAGCGGCAGAAGAAGCAGCGGCACGCCTTCTGGAACGAACAGCTTCAAATAGCCAAGACCGTGCTTGGCGAAACCGATTCCCGTGGCGACCAGCCAGACCATGGCGGCGAAGGCGAAGGTGACGATGATGTGGCTCGTCACGGTGAACCCGCCGGGGATCATGCCGAGCAGGTTGAGAGCGAGAATGAAGATGAAGATCGAAAACACCCAGGGGAAATACTTCATGCCCTCGGGGCCGAGGTTGTCCTTCACCATCTTGGCGATAAATTCGTAGACGAGTTCCGCCATCGACTGAAGGCGGCTGGGTACCATCGAACGGTCGCGCGAGGCGAACAGAAGAAAGGCCAAGATGACGGCCAGCGCGAGCACCATGAACAGCGAGGAGTTCGTGAAGGAGACGTCGTAGCCGAAGAGGTTCAGATCATAGATCTTGTTGATCTTGAACTGAGCGATCGGACCGTGATCTTCGTGCGCGCCTTCAGCAGCCAAGGTGACCCCCTAGTTGTCCTTCTCGTCGTCGTCATCCGCCACGGAGGGCGCCGCCTTCTGCAAGGGGGCGTTTTCCGCCTGGGCCCTTTGAGCCGCGCGGATCACATTCAAGAGACCCGCTGCGAAGCCGAGGATAACAAACAAAACCAGCATCCATGGCGCCGAACCCAACTGCTGGTCCAAGAGCCAGCCGATAAATCCTCCGACGGCCACGCCTACCACAAGCTCGGCTGCGTAGCGAAAAGCCTGTCCGAATGCGGCGCCCCGCCGGCGATTCTCCTCGTCATCATCGTCCTTGCGGGCGCGCGCTTTGACGGCGTCCAGCTTTCGGCCAATGTCTAGGGAGCGTCGCCGGATGGCTTCGCGATCCTCGGGACTGATTTCACCACGTCCAGGCTCTTGGCCCTTGCCTTCACCAGACATGGCTTGGTCCGTCCGAATAGATGCGGGAATTCACACTCGTCGGATATATCGACGGGCGGCACCATAGTTACGGGGGGGAGGGGTGTCAAGGAAACGCCCCCCGGACGGAGAGCCCGTTTGGTACGGCGAAACCGCGCAGGGGCCGGGCAGGCTGGGCCATCAGGGGATGGCGGTTTTTAGGCCTGCCGGGGCAACCCCGCCCGACTGAGATTCAACCCGAAAATCGTTGCCGCGGCTTCTCTGCGCAGGGCACTACGGATTTGTGGCGCCCGATGGGGCCGGCGTCGCTCCAGCCGGAGGCGGCGCAGGCGCCTCAGCCGGCGGTGCGGCTGGCGCGGCAGGAGCAGCCTCCGTGGCCGTCTGAGGAGCCGATGGCGGCGGCGCCACGGTCTCTGTTGCGGTCTTTTCGACCTGCGCTTCCTCTTCAGGGGCAAAAGCCGCCGTCAGAGCCAGACCCAGGACGCCCAGCAGGACGAGGGAAACGACCAGAACCCGGAGATTCATGACCCGCCGCGAACCCTGTCGGGCTTCGGTGGGCGTAAGAACGGTTTTCGGCTCAGGTGAGCGATTTGCGTTCATGGCGGTGCCCTTCCTGATTTCTATGCATAGGATCAGGAGGGATAACGCCGAGGATTGGTAGTTCGTTCCCGAATTTCAGGTCTTCATAGCGCCGTCCAACGATCGCGCGCAGGGGATCGGGAAGTCCTTCCAGATCCTTATAGGCCTAGACGGCTTCGCGGAAGCTTTGCGCGGTCTGGAGATCGACCGACACGAGCTGCGAGACGCCCTTCTCGGCCATGGTGACTCCGAAAAGGCGGTTCATGCGGGCCATGGTCATGGGATGGTGGGTGATCACCAGGAAGCGCGTGTCGGTATCGGTCGCCATATGCTCCATCAGGCGGCAGAAGCGATCCACGTTGGCATCGTCGAGCGGCGCGTCGACCTCATCCAGCACACAGATGGGCGAGGGATTGGTCAGAAACACCGCGAAGATCAGCGACAGCGCCGTCAAGGTCTGCTCGCCGCCCGACAGCAGCGATAGCGTTGCGGGCTTCTTGCCCGGCGGTTTGGCGATGATCTCAAGCCCGCCCTCAAGAGGATCTTCGGGGCTCTCGATCATTTCCAGGCGTGCCTCGCCGCCGCCGAAGAGATGCGTGAACAGGCGTTCAAAATGAGCGTTGACGGTCTTGAAGGCCTCGTCCAGCCGCGCCTTGCCCTCCTTATTGAGTTGCCCGATGGCGCCGCGCAATTTGGCGATGGACTGCTCGACGTCGTTGCGCTCGTTTTGCATGCTGTCCAGTTGCGCCGACAGCTCGTTGAGGTCTTCGTCGGCCTGCAGGTTGACGCCGCCGAGCCGTTCGCGGTCCGTCTTCAGCCTCGTGAGCTGACGGTCGACATCGGCAAGGGCGGGCAGCCCCACGCCGGCTTCGAGCGCTGCGAGCGCCAAGCACCCCTCCGGCGCGACCTCGAAGGTTTCGCGGATGCGGCGCGCCTCGTCCTGGCGGCGCTGGCGCGCGTTTTCAAGCCTGGCTTCGATGCGCGCTTTTGCTTCGCGTGCGGTGGCGACTGAAGTCTGCGCTGTGCGCAGCGCCTGCGTTGCTGCTTTCATGGCAGCTTCCGCCTCCACGAGCTTGTCGGCAGCCTCCTGGCGCTCGCTTTCGGCACGCGAAAGTTCCGACAGCAGCGTCTCGCGGTGCTTGGCGATCCTCTCGGGCAGATCGGCGTAGGTTTCGAGTTCTCCGCGCGTTTCTTCCAGCCGCGCGGTGAGAGTTTCGATTTGGGTCTTGGCGTTCTCCTGCCGGCCCTTCCAACGTGTGACGTCGGCCGTGACATGGCGAATGCGCTCGGCGCGGATCTGACGGTCGCGCTCCAGGCTTGCCAGCAGCACGCGGGCTTCCGAGACGGCCTTGCGCGCCGTCTCGGCCCCGCCTTGGGCTTCGCGCAACTGCGGCTCCAGATCCTCGCCTTCGCTCAACGTTACGATCTGCGCCTCGATCTCGACATGGCGGGACTGTGCATGTGTCAGTTCCTCATCGGCGCGCGCGCGCTGGGCATTGACGGCGGCAAGGCGCGTGTCGGCTTCGCGCGCGCCTTTCTCCAGTACGGTCAGTTGCTCGCGGATCTTGGCGAGCTCACCCTGTTTTTCGCGCCAGAGCTGGCGCAGGCGGCGCTCCTCGGCTTCCGCACGCTGGGCGGCCTCGGCGGCAGCCCGCTCGGCATCGATCCTATC
>WBZN01000730.1_pt1 | contig 22493 bp, 11 predicted proteins | sample 5204281 | NCBI WGS metagenome assembly WBZN01 (sample SAMN12344347, study PRJNA552823) | activated sludge metagenome | biome: Activated sludge suspended growth; feature: Nitrification reactor; material: Wastewater; isolation source: activated sludge from nitrification reactor of wastewater... | reverse complement strand
CGGCGGCGCTTCGGCCGGCGGGACCGGGGCGCGCTCCACCACGGGGGCGCTGGCCATCGGCGCGGCGGAGTCGGCGCCAGCGGCCGTCGCCGCGGGCGGCGCCGGCATGCGGGCATCGCCGGGCTCGGCCGGGCTGATGGCTGTGACGGGCTCGGCGTCGAGCATCGCGGGCGCGGGCTCGAGCACGACGGATGGATTGTCCACGATCAGGTCGTCCGTCCCCGCGTCCGCCGCGCGCTGCCGGGCGACGACGAACCAGGCGGTCAGCACCAGCACGGGCACGAGCGCCCACCACCAGCCGGCCGGGAGTGAAGGACGAGGCGACGACACGCGGGGGAACCTCCATGGGACCATGCGGGCAGGATGGGCACGGCGACTCGCTGGTTATCGGCACCCCGGCGGCCGGGATGCAGCCCGATCCGGGGCCCGGCGCGAGGGTTCCGGACGCCGCCCGCCCGGCCAACGGCCCGGGGCGCGTGCTCCCAACGGCCCGCGCCGCCCCCCTTCCAACCGCGCGGCCGGTGCCCTAACATCGCCCCATGACCGAACTCGACCTGAACACCTCGCCCTATCTCGCCGCCGCGTTCGCCAACGACCGCGCGCACGTCTTCCACTCGTGGTCCGCCCAGGGCGCACTGTCGCCCGTCGTCATCGCGGGAGCCAAAGGCTCGCGCATGTGGGACGACAAAGGCAACACGTGGCTCGACTTCGCGAGCCAGCTCGTCAACGTGAACATCGGCCACCAGCACCCGAAGCTCGTGGCCGCGATCCAGGCCCAGGCCGGGCGTCTGTGCACGATCGCGCCCTCGTTCGCGAACGACATGCGCAGCGAGGCCGCACGGCTGATCGCCGAGCTCGCCCCCGGCGACCTCGACATGGTGTTCTTCACGAACGGCGGCACCGAGGCGGTCGAGAATGCCGTGCGCCTGGCGCGCGGGCACACCGGCCGGTTGAAGGTGCTGAGCACGTACCGCAGCTACCATGGCGCCACCGGCACGAGCATCGGACTCACCGGCGACCCGCGGCGCTGGGCCAACGAGCCCGCGACGCCGGGTGCCGTGAAGTTCTGGGGCCCGTACCTTTATAGGAGCCCGTTCCACGCCAGCACACCGGCCGAGGAGTGCGAGCGCGCGCTCGAGCATCTCGCCAACGTGCTCATGGTCGAGGGCCCGCACACGGTGGCCGCGATCATCCTCGAGTCCGTGGTCGGCACGAACGGCATCCTGGTGCCGCCGGATGGTTACCTCGCGGGCGTGCGCAAGCTGTGCGACCAGCACGGCATCGTCATGATCTGCGACGAGGTCATGGCCGGCTTCGGCCGCTGCGGCGAATGGTTCGCGGTCAACAAGTGGAACGTGACCCCGGACCTGATCACGTTCGCCAAGGGCTCGAACTCGGGCTACCTGCCGGTGGGTGGCGTGGTGATCTCACGCAAGATCGCAGACACGTTCAAGGACCGCGTGTTCCCGGGCGGCCTCACCTACAGCGGCCACCCGCTCGCCACGGCCTCGATCGTGGCCAGCATCGGCATCTTCAAGGAAGAGAAGATCGTCGAGCACGCGCGCATGCTGGGCACCGATGTCATCGGGCCCGAACTGCAGCGCATCATGGCCAAGCATCCGTCGGTCGGCGAGGTGCGCGGGCTCGGGGTGTTCTGGTGCATCGAGCTCGTGAAGAACCGCAAGACGCGCGAACCGCTGGTGCCGTTCAACGCCAGCGGCCCCGCGGCCAAGCCGATGGTCGAGCTCATGACGGCGTGCAAGGCCGGCGGCGTGTGGCCGTTCGCGCACTTCAACCGGCTCCAGGTGACGCCGCCGTGCACGACGACGCCCGACGAAGTGCGCGAAGGGCTGGCGGCCATCGACAAGGCGCTCGAGGTGGCGGACCGCTACTGCGAGGCATGAGCATCTCCCCGGCGGTGCGGCTGCGCGTGTACGGCGTGGCCGCCGTCGTGATGCTGGCGGGCGACCTGTTGTGGCTCGGCGTGGTCTCGCCGCCGCTCTACCAGGCCACGGTCGGCCCGCTCCTGCGCCCGCAGCCGGACGTGCTGGCGGCCGTCCTGTTCTACGCCATCTACGTGATGGGCGTGTGCGAGTTCGTGGTGCTGGCGCAGCCCCCGGGCACGGCGCGCGGCCGCGTGGCGGCGCGCGGGGCGCTGTTCGGGTTCGTGGCGTATGCCACGTTCGACCTCACGGCGCTCGCCATGATCCAGGGCTGGTCGGCCCTCATCACCGCGATCGACATGGCCTGGGGCACGCTGCTCACCGCGAGCGTGGCCACGGCCACGCACGCGCTCACGCGCCGTCACCGCTGATCGCGGCGCGCGGCCCGTCAGGCGGGCGCGCGACGGCCGGGCAGCCGGCGCAGCAGCACGATCAGCAGGAACAGCGCGACCAGCGCGCCGATCCCTCCGGCGTAGCCGAGGTTCAGTCCCTCTTCCTTCATCACATAGTCGCCCGACGTCGCACCGATCGTGCTGGCGAGCACGAGTGCCGTCCAGTAGCGCGCCTCGTTGCGCATGCGCGCGCGCTGCTCCACCGCCAGCACCACGACGAGTGCGGAGCCCAGCACCACCGTGGCGCCGCCGAAGCCCAGCGCCGTGCCGTTCGTGAGCGCGTCACCGAGCGTGGTACCGAGCGTGCTCGCCACCATGATCGCGGCCCAGTAGCGCGCATCGGTGGCGGGCAGCGTGCGCGCGGCTGCCCCGACCTCGGCATGCGGGAGCAGCGCGTGACCCGCGACGGCGGCAGGCACCTCGGCGTGCGGGAGCAGCGTGTCGGGCGGCGGGCCCGCCGCGGGGCGCTGTCGGGCGGAACGCCGCCACACGAGCAGCGTGATCACGAACAGCGCGCCCAAGAGCAGCGAGCTCCACAGGTACCCGAGTTCGAGCGAGCGCGACAGGAAATCCGCCATGGTGGTGCCGGCGGTGGCCATGACCACGATCGTCGTCCAGTAGCGCACCTCGTTGGCGACCCGGGCGCGGCGCTCAGCCGCGAGTGCGATCACGACCAGCGTACCGAGCAGCAGTGACGCGTTCGCGTACCCCATGTGCAGCGGGCCGTGCGAGAAGAAGTCGGCCGAGGCCTCGCCCATGGCGCAGGCGCTCAGCATGAGCGCCCAGTAGGCGGTGTCGGGGGCGCGGTCCGGGCTCGTGGTCGCGGGCATGCGTGCCACCCTACCGCAGCGCGTCCACCGGCGCTGCCGCGCGGCGGCGCCTGTCGTATGATGGTCACAGTCCGGCCGGACGGCCCGTAGCGAGAGGGCGTTCCCAGACGCGACTCCGGTCGGTGGCGCGCTCCGCTCGAACGAACACCTGCACCTCTGTGAGGCCCCGATGCGACGTGTGCTCCTGCTGCTCCTCCTGGCGACGCTCATGACCACGACGCCCACGCACGCGGATCCCGGCGTCCGGGTCGCCTACGAAGCCGACCTGTTGCGCGTCACGCTCGAGGGCTCGTACACCGGAGCCAACTACCGCGTCTACCGCGCACCCGATGGCACGGGGCCGTTCGCGCCGCTGTCGTCGCAGGCCACGCTCTGCACCGGGGACTGCTTCCTCACCGACAGCGACGTCGCGCCCGGCGCCCGGTACTACTACCGCTTCGACCTGCAGACCGCGGCCGGCGCCGAGCTGTCGTTCGGGCCGTATGAGATCGTCGTGCCGCAGACGCCACTCATGGTGAACGTGTCGCCCAACCCGTCGGGCGCCACCGCGCGCATCGCCCTCACGCTGCCCGGCAGCGCACGCCGCGACGGAGCGCTGCACGCCGAAGCGCGCGTGCTCGACCTGCAGGGCCGCACCGTGCGCCGGCTGTTCGCGGGCGCACTCGCGCGCGGCACCACATCGCTCACCTGGGACGGCCGCAACGACGGCGGCGCCGCCGTGGGCGCCGGGCTCTACTTCGTGCGGCTCGACACACCGCTCGGCAGCACCACCACGCGGGTCGTCCGCTTCCGGTAGTGCTCGCGCTCCTCGGCCGCTACGCGCGCTGGCTCCACACCGGCTGGCCCGCGGGCCGCGTCGAGCCGCTGCCCGAGTGCGACGCGGACGGTCGCACGAACGTGCCGGGTGTGTTCGTGTGTGGCGACCTCACCGGCGTGCCGCTGCTCAAGTTCGCGCTCGACTCCGGCGTGCGCGCCGTGCGTGCGATCGCGAACGAGCCGCGTTCGGAGGCGCCGCTCATCATCCTCGGCGCCGGCGTCTCGGGCATGGCGGCGGCACTCGAGGCCCGGCGGCTCGGGCTCGCGTGCGTCGTCTATGAGGCGAGCGAGCCGTTCGCGACGCTCGTGAACTTCCCGAGGCACAAGCCGATCTTCACCTACCCCGCGGCGATGACCCCGGCCGGCGAGCTGCGCGTCGCCGCCACGGTGAAGGAGGAACTCCTCGACGAGCTGCGTACGCAGACGACCGGGCTCGAGGTGCAGCGCGGGCGCGCCGAACGCATCGAGCGCCGCGACGGCCGGCTGCAGGTGCGGTTCGAGGATGGCGCCACGCGCGCGGCCAGCCACGTGCTCGTCGCGATCGGGCGCAGCGGGGATCATCGCCGGCTCGGCGTGCCCGGCGAGGAGCTCGAGAAGGTGACCAACCGGCTGCACGATGCGGCCGAGTTCCGCGGCCGCGACGTGCTCGTGGCCGGCGGCGGCGATTCCGCACTCGAAGCGGCGCAGGCGCTGGTACACGCCGGCGCGCGCGTGACGCTCGTGCACCGCGGCCGCGAGTTCGCGCGCGCGCGGGCCGAGAATGCGGCCGCGGTGCAGGAGCTCGCACGTGCCGGCCGGCTGGACCTCCGGCTGGAGACGCGCGTGCAGGCGATCCACAGCGCCGACGTCGAGCTCGCCTCGGTGGCGGACGGTGCGCCCGGCGAGCGCGTCGCGAACGACGCCGTGCTGACGCTCATCGGCCGCGAGGCTCCGGTGGCGTTCCTGCGCCGCTCGGGTGTGCGCCTGCGCGGCGATTCGCACCCGCTCGCGCCGGTCGTGCTGACCGCGGCGCTGGTGCTGCTCGCGCTGCTCTACGACTGGAAGTCGAACGGCTTCCTCGAGGCGCAGTGGGCGCGCGCGGCGTGGCCCGCGGATGTGCCGCAGCGGCTGGCGGGGCTCGGCGCGTGGTGGGCGGCACAGGTGGCCGACCGCGCCACACTGCTCGGGACGCTGGCGGTCTCCATGAAGAGCCGCTCGTTCTGGTACACGCTCGTCTACACCACGGTCATCGCGTGGTTCGGCTGGCAGCGCGTGCAGCGCCGGCGGACGCCCTATGTGACGCGCCAGACCCTCACGCTGTTCCTGGTGCAGGCGCTGCCGCTCTTCCTGCTGCCCGAACTGCTGCTGCCGTGGCTCGGCTACCGGGGTGCGTTCGACCACGGCACCGGCAAGGCGCTCGCCGACGCGCTGTTCGAGCCCTACGTGAGCGCGGCGGACCTGGCGGCCCGACACTGGCCCGATTGGGGGCACCCGCGCGCCTACTGGCGCGCATACGGCTTCATCCTGGCGTGGCCGCTCAATGTCTACAACATCTTCACGCACGAGCCGCGCTGGGCGTGGATCGGCATCGGCTTCGTGCAGACGTTCGTGCTGATCCCGCTCGCCGTGCTGCGCTGGGGCAAGGGTGCGTACTGCGGCTGGATCTGCTCGTGCGGCGCGCTGGCCGAGACGCTGGGCGACACGCAACGCACGAAGATGCCGCACGGCCCCGGCTGGAACCGCGTCAACTTCGTCGGGCAGGTGTTCCTCGCGGCCGCGTTCGCGCTGCTCGCGCTGCGCGTGGCCGCGTGGCTCATGCCCGGCTCCGGGCTCGGGACGGCGTTCGACCTGCTCATGGAGGGCAAGTCCGCCAGCGGTCACCTCGTGAACCCGCTCAGCTACAAGTGGGTGGTCGACGTGCTGTTCGGGGGCGTGATCGGCGTGGGCTTCTACTTCAAGTACTCCGGCCGCGTCTGGTGCCGGTTCGCCTGCCCGCTCGCAGCACTCATGCACGTCTATGCCCGCTTCAGCCGGTTCGCGATCGTGCCCGAGAAGCCCAAGTGCATCTCGTGTAACGTCTGCACCTCGGTCTGCCACCAGGGCATCGATGTCATGGCGTTCGCGAACCGCGGCCGGCCCATGCAGGACCCGCAGTGCGTGCGCTGTTCGGCCTGCGTCCACAGCTGCCCCACGGGCGTGCTGCAGTTCGGTGAGGTCACGAGCGCCGGGCAGATCATCCGGCTCGACACCCTCATGGCCTCGCCCGTCCGTGCGCGCGAGGCCGCCGGCCCGCCCGTTCCACCCTCCCGATGAACGAGGACTCCATGCGCACGCGACCTGCCCGGCTCCTGTGGCTCACGCTCGCTCTCGCGCTCGCTGGTTCCGCGGCGGCCGAACCGGACCGCTTCGGGGACTGGTGGCACGATGGCAAGGCGGAACTGAACGGCTACCGCTACCGCGTACAGCGCTACGGACACGTGCGGAGCGGCCGGGCGGTGGCGATCTTCGTGACCGAACCGTTCAGCCGCACGCGGCACGTGAAACTCGACGATCCCGGCCGCACCCCGGGCGACGCCGTCGAGGTGCTGAAGCTCAATCTCATGCGCGACTTCCAGACCGGCATCTACGACTACCACACGATGCTGTCGGTGTTCGCGGACGCCGCCGGCTTCACGCCGCTCAAGGTGGCATTCACGAGCTCGGAGTGGTGCGGTCAGGTGAACGAGGAAGTCCACGCGGGCCCCAGGGGCCGCTCGCTCCTGCATCGCGTCGCGAGCTACTTCGAGGGCGAGTCCACGCAGCAGCCGTTGCCCATGCCGGCCGGCGGCGTGCAGGAGGACGAACTGTTCATCGCGCTGCGTGGTCTGCGTGGCGAGTTCCTGCGTGCCGGCGGCTCCCGCGTGGTGCCGTTCCTCGCCAGCGCGTTCCACCGCCGGCTCGCGCACGCGCCGGCGGTGTGGCAGCGCGCCACGATCACGCGGAGCGCGGCGCCGGCCGTGGTCGAGGTGCCGGCGGGCCGGTTCGAGTGCGACGCGTATGAAATACGGCCCACGGACGGCCGCGTGGGCCGCATCGAGATCGAGCGGGCATGGCCGCACCGGCTCGTGCGCTGGTCGTGGCGGCCCGCGCCGGGCGCGAGCGGGCTCGGCGGGACGGACGAGGCCGAACTCACCGGCAGCACGCGACTGGACTATTGGCGCACGCACGACCCCGGCGACGAGCGGCTGCTGACCCAACTCGGGCTCACGCCACGTTGAGTCCGGGGCGTTCCCTGACATCCTGGGCTTGAGACCGTTGGCCGCTGCAGCATCCTGCTAGGATGGGGGCACAGCCTTCCATCGCGGCCATGGACTCCCCTGTGGCCCGGGCCGGAAGGGCGGCCGGTTCATGGCCTCCGTCGATCACCGCTTCACGCGCGTCATCGCCCGCGTGCCACCGGTGCGTCGCGGCCGGCCCACGGGACTCGACGACAGTCCGCTGCACGGCGAGTTGCTGGGCGTGGACCGGCTCGAGGAGCGCGCGCGCACACTGGCCGCCGAGTTCACGCTCGCACGTGAGCCCGGTGGCGGACCGCCCAAGCTCCTCCACCAGCTGACCGAGGACGCTCGCGTCCTGCGGCGCGCGTACCGCAAGCTCGCCGGCGACGCGCGCCTGGGTGAGACCAGCACGCCGGCGGCCGACTGGCTGCTCGACAACTTCCATCTCGTCGAAGGCGAGCTCCGCGAGATCCAGCGCCACTTGCCGACGCGCTACTACCTCGAGCTGCCCAAGCTCGCCATGCGCGCACGCGCGGGCACCGTGCGCGTGTACGCGATGGCGGTCGAGGTGCTGCGCTACAGCGACGCCCGGCTCGACGGGCCGCGGCTCGAACGGTTCATGAACGCGTTCCAGACGGTCGCGCCGCTGAGCATCGGCGAACTGTGGGCCTGGCCGAGCCTGCTGAAGCTCGCGCTCATCGAGCACCTGCGCCGGCTGTCGGAGGAGCTGCTCGAGAGCCGGGCCGGCCGCCAGGCCGCGAACGAGGTGTTCGCGGCCTTCGAGAGCCGGCCACGTGGCGCGCGCCCCCCGCCGCTGCCGGACACGATGCATGTGGCGTTCGTGGACCAGCTCCTGCGGCGCATGCGCGAGTACGGTGCGGGCGCCGCCGAACTGCGCCGCAGCCTCGAAGCTGTGCTCGCCGATGCGGGCACGACCGTCGAGGACGCCGTGCGCGCCGAGCACCAGCGCCAGGCGATGAACCACATCTCGATGGGCAACTCGCTCACCAGCCTGCGGCTGTGTTCGACGCTGGACTGGAACGAGCACGTCGAGCACGCGAGCCGTGTGGAGCAGGTCCTGCGCCGCGACCCTGCGGGCGTCTACGGGCGCATGGACTTCGCGAGCCGCGATCGCTACCGGCACGCCATCGAGGAGATCGCCGACCCAAACGGCGAGGCGCAGGTCCGCGTGGCGTTGCGCGCCATCGAAAGCGCGCGCCAGTCCGCCGAGACCGCCGGCGCGGACGCGCGTGCCTCGCACGTCGGGTATCACCTGATCGGAGCGGGGCGCGCGGCGCTCGAGACCGACGTCGCACATCGGCCGACGCTGCGCCAAGCGGCGAGCCGGCTGCTGTACCAGTACGCCACGCCGATCTACCTGGGCGCGCTCAGCGCACTCACGCTGCTGGGCGGCGCCGGCGCCATGACATGGGCGCTCACCCACTCCGCCTCGCCCGGGCACGCGCTCGCGGCCGGGCTCGTGGTCCTGCTGCCCGCCAGCGAACTGGCCGCGGCGTTGTTGCAGCACGTCATCCATCGCCTCGTGCCCCCACGGCTGCTGCCACGGCTCGACCTGCGCACGGGGATCCCGGAACGCGCGCGCACCATGGTGGTCGTCCCGACGTTCCTGAACTCGGTCGCCGGCGCACGCGCACTCGTCGAGCACCTCGAGGTGCAGGCGCTCGGCAACCTGGACCCCGCCATCCACTTCGCGTTGCTCACGGACCTCGCGGATGCGAACGCCGAGACCCTGCCCGGCGAGGAGGCATGGATCGCCGCGGCCGTCGAGGGGATCACGGCCCTGAACGCACGCTACGCGGCGGGCCAGGAGGACCGGTTCTTCCTGTTCCATCGCAGCCGGCGCTGGAACCCCGGCGAAGGCGTGTGGATGGGCTGGGAGCGCAAGCGCGGGAAGCTCGAGGAGTTCAACCGGCTGTTGCGCGGCGCCACCGACACGAGCTTCACGATCCGCGTGGGTTCCCCGGACGTGCTGCCGCGCGTGCGCTATGTGCTCACGCTCGACAGCGACACGCGCCTGCCACGCGATGCCGCGCGCCGGCTGATCGGCGTGATCGAGCACCCGCTGCAGCGCCCGCGCTTCGATCCGGTGCTGCAGCGGGTCGTCGAGGGCTACGGCATCCTGCAACCCCGCATCAGCGTGACGATGGCGAGCGCCGCCGGTTCGCTGTTCGCGCGCACGTACGCCGGTCACACCGGCATCGATCCCTACACGACGGCGGTCTCGGACACCTATCAGGACCTGTTCGGCGAGGGCAGTTTCACGGGCAAGGGGCTCTACGACGTCGACGCGTTCATGGCGGCGCTCGAGGGCCGCGTGTCGGAGAACGTGATGCTGTCGCACGACCTGTTCGAGGGCCTGTTCGCGCGCTGCGCCCTGGTCTCGGACGTCGAGTTCGTGGACGACTTCCCGTCCAGCGTGCTGACGCACGCGCGCCGCCAGCATCGCTGGGTGCGTGGCGACTGGCAGATCCTCTTCTATCTCCTGCCGCTGAGGATCACCCGGGTCGGGTTCGTGCGCACGCGGCTGCCGCTGATCAGCCGCTGGAAGATCTTCGACAACCTGCGCCGGAGCCTGGTCGCGCCGGCTCATGTCGCCCTGCTCGCCTCGGCGTGGACGTGGCTCCCCGGCAGTCCGCTGGGCTGGACGCTGGCCGCGCTGGGCGTGCTCGCATTCCCGCTCCTGCCGCCTCTGGTGCATGCCGCCGCGGGTCCGGGCGCATTGCAACCCGTGCGCGTGTTCGTGCGCGACGTGGGCGACGAGCTGCAGGGTGCGGGAGCGCAGGTGCTGCTCCAGATCACGCTGCTCGCCTATCACGCGTGCGAGATGCTGCATGCGGTCACGCTCACGCTCGTGCGCATGGTGATCACGCAGCGCCGGCTACTCGAATGGGAGACGGCCGCGACGTCCGCGGCCCGCAGCGCGGGCCTGCTCGCGAGCCAGGGAGCGCGCGTGTTCGCGGTGGAACTGTGGGCCGGTCCGGCGTCCGCGATCACCGTGATGCTCGCGACGTGGGCACTGCGCCCCGCGGCCTGGCCCTGCGCACTGCCGTTCGCCACCTTGTGGTTCGCCTCGCCCGCCGTGGCGTGGTGGCTCAGCCGGCCCGTGGCGGTGGCGCGCCCGGCGCTCACGGCGGCCGACCGCCAACAACTGCGCCTCAGCGCCCGCCGGACGTGGCACTGGTTCGAGACCTATGTCACGGCGGCCGATCATGACCTGCCACCGGACAACGTGCAGTTCGACGGCGGTCCGGATGCGAGCTCGGTCGAAACGATTGCGCACCGCACCTCGCCCACGAACATCGGCATGTATCTGCTGTCGGCTCTGACGGCGCACGATCTCGGATACCTGGGCCGTGCCGGGCTCGCGCGGCGCGTCGAGGCCACGCTCACGAGCGTCGACGCCCTCGAGAAGCACGAGGGGCACCTGTTCAACTGGTACGACACGGCGCGCCTCGCGACGCTGCTGCCGCGCTACGTCTCGACCGTCGACAGCGGCAATCTCGCCGGGGCGCTCATGACCATGGCCGTGGGCCTGCGCGAAGTCGCGGCAGGCCCCGAGTCCACCGAGCGCCGTTGTGCGGGGCTCGCGGACACGATCGAGGTCCTCGCGGTCGAACTCGACCTGCTCGCCCGCTCCGTGCACGCCGCGACGGCAGAACATCGCGATGCGAAGTCGGCCCTCACCGCACTCGGGTCGCTCCGTCGCGCCGTGCGCGCACCGGCGTCCGGCGTCGAACGCCTCGCGCTCGTCCGCGCGGAAGCCCGGTCATTCGCGCGCAAGCTCGCCCAGGCCCTGGGCACCGCCACGAACGAGTCCGCGCGCGCGCCGGTCACGGCCTGGGGCCGTCATCTGGTCGAGGAGCTCGCCGAGCCGGACAGCACATCCGGCGAGCCACCCGGACTCGCGGCACGATTGGTGGCCCTCGCGGATCGCTGCGAGGTGCTCGCGGATCAGATGCGCTGGCCGTTCCTGTATGTGATCGAGCGCGGCGTGTTCTCGATCGGGTACCGGCTGGCCGATCTCGTCGAGCCCGGCCAACTCGACGCGTCGTACTACGACCTGCTCGCGTCCGAGGCCCGCTTGGCGAGCTTCATCGCCATCGCGCGGGGCGATGTCCCGCAGGAGCACTGGTTCCGGCTGTCGCGCGCGCTCATCAGTGTGGAGGGCGAGACCACGCTCGTGTCGTGGAGCGGCTCGATGTTCGAGTACCTGCTGCCACTCGTGCTCATGCGGCGGCACCCCGAGACGCTGCTCGACCAGACCTCGGTCGCGGTGGTGCAGGCGCAGATCGAGTACGCCCGCCGGCAACGTGTGCCGTGGGGCATCTCGGAGTCGGCCTACGATGTCCGCGACGCGCTCGGCAACTACCAGTACAAGGCGTTCGGTGTACCGGGCGCCGGGCTCAAGCGCGGGCTCGCCGAGGACCTGGTCGTCGCCCCCTACGCCACCGCGCTCGCGGCGCTGATCGCACCCGTCGCCGCCGCCGCGAACCTGCGACGCCTCACCCGCGAGGGCGCCGAATGCACGTACGGTTACCTGGAGGCGCTCGACTTCACGCCGCGCAAACACGGGCCCGACGACGGCCGCCCTGCGTTCCCGGCCGCGCGCATGCACCCGGTGCGCGCGTGCTTCGCGCATCACCAGGGCATGAGTCTGGTCGCGCTTGCCTCGGCCGTACTGGGTGCGCCCATGGTCCGGCGCTTCCACACCGATCCGCGCGTGCAGGCCACGGAGCCGTTGCTGCAGGAGCGCGTGCCGCGCTATGTGCCCGTGATCCGGCCGCGACCGGACGAGCCCACGCGCAGCGCCCCACCCGTGCCCGCGCTGCCGCCGCGCCGGTTCCGGTCGCCGCACACGCGCTTCCCGAACGCGCACTTCCTGTCGAACGGGCAGTACACCACCATCGTCACGAACGGCGGCGGCGGCACGAGCACCTGGCGTGGTCTCGCCGTCACCCGCCGCAGCGACGACGCGGTGACGGATCCCGGCAGCCTGTCGATCTATCTGCGCGACGTCCGCAGCGGCCTGTTGTGGTCGGCGGCGCACCAACCCGTCTGCCGCGAGGCCGAGCGCTATCGCGTGAGCTTCCGCGCCGACGAGGCGGACTTCGAACGTCTCGACGATGGCATCGAGACGCGGCTCGAGATCGCGGTGTCGCCCGAGGACGACGTCGAGGTGCGGCGCGTCACGCTGGTCAATCGCAGCGACCGATTGCGCGAGATCGAAGTGACGAGCCTGGTGGAGATCGTGCTGGCCGCGCCCGACGCCGACCTCGCCCACCCGGCGTTCCTGAAGCTGTTCCTCGAGACGGAGTACCGCCCCGAGTGCACCGCGCTCCTGTGCGGCCGGCGGCCGCGATCGCCGGGCGAGCTGGCGCCATGGGCCGTCCACGTGCTGAGCGCCGAGGAGGGCGTGCACGGCGCGATGGAATGGGAGACCGATCGTGCGCTGTTCCTGGGCCGCGGACGGACGGCCGAGTCGCCGGTCTCGCTGGACGGTCGCGCGCTCTCGGGCACGACCGGAGCGGTGCTCGATCCCGTGCTCAGCCTGCGCCGGCGCGTCCGCATCGGGCCCGGCGCCCGCGTGCGCCTCGCGTTCGCCACCGGCGTGGCCACCTCGCGCGCGGGGGCGCTGGCGCTGGCCGAGAAGTACGACGACCCGGCGGCCGCAGCGCGCACGTTCACGCTGTCAGGCACGCAGACGCAGATGCGCCTCGCCCACCTCGGCATCTCCGCGGACGAGGCCCAGCTCTACGAGCACCTGGCGTCGCACGTGCTGTGGACCGACGCCGCACGCACGGCACCGCCGGCACGACTGGCGGCGAACACGCTCGGGCAATCCGGCCTGTGGCTGCACGGCATCTCGGGCGACCTGCCCATCCTCGTGGTGTGCACGGTGCGCCAGGAGGACGTCGTGCTCGTGCGCCAGGTGCTGCGCGCGCAGGAATACTGGCGGCTCAAGGGGCTCCGCGCCGACGTCGTCGTGATCAACGACCACCCCGCGAGCTATCTCGACGAGATGCACGAACAGCTCGAGGCGATGCTCGAGAAGGGCCCGTGGGCCGCCTGGAAGCACCGCCCGGGCGGTGTGTTCCTGCTGCGTGGGGACGGCATCGCGGCGCCGGAGCGCGATGTGCTGCTGGCCACCGCGAGCACGGTGCTGAGCGGCGAACGCGGGGATCTCTCGAACCAGCTGGCGCTGCCGATCCCCGAGCCCGAGTGGAGCGCGCCGCTGCGGCCGTCCGCGGCCGCGCTCGCCCGGGCCCCCCGGGCCGAGGTGACACTCCCGCTGCCGGAGCTCACCCACGGCCACGCGCTCGGGGGCTTCAGCCCCGATGGCCGCGAATACGTGGTCGTGCTCGACGGGGACGCCGAGACCCCGTTGCCGTGGGTGAACGTCATGGCGAACGATCGTTTCGGCACGGTCGCCGGCGCGACCGGCGCGATGTGGACGTGGTCGGGCAACAGCCGCGAGAACCGGCTCACGCCGTTCTCGAACGACCCCGTGAGCGAGTTCAGCGGCGAGGCGCTCTACCTGCGCGACGACGACAGCACCGCCGTGCGCGGGCTCACACCCGGGCCGCTGCCCCGCCTCGAATCGGGGGGCCGCTGGATCACTCGTCACGGCGCAGGCCACACGTCGTGGGAGCACCGCGCGGATGACCTCTCCACCCAGCTCACCGTGTTCGTCCATGCGTCCGAGCCGGTGCGCATCTCACGCGTCCGGATCACGAACCACGGCCCGGATGCGCGCCGACTGAGCGTCTTCGCCTTCCACGAGTGGGCGCTCTGCCCGCCACGGGCCGGCGAGCGACGGTTCGTGGTGACCGAGCAGGATGCCGCATCGGGCGCCGTGCTGGCACGCAATGCATACAACACCGACTTCGCGAGCCGGGTCGCGTTCGCACACAGTCACCCCCGAGCGGAGTCGGCGACCGGTGATCGTGCCGAGTTCCTGGGACGCAACGGCTCGCTGCGCCGCCCGGCGGCACTCGCGCGCACGTCCCTGAGCGGGCACTTCGGTGCCGGGCTCGACGCCTGCGCCGCGCTGCAGGTCTCGATCGAGATCGGGCCGGGCGAGTCCCGCGACCTGGTGTTGTTGCTCGGGCAAGGCGACGACCGCGCGCATGCGATCACACTCGCCGAGCGGTTCGCGGACCCAGACGCCGCGCTCGCGGCCGAGCACGAGGTCGAGCGCCGATGGCGCACGATGCTCGACACCGTGCAGGTGCGGACACCCGACGATTCGTTCGACCTGATCATGAACCAATGGCTCCTCTACCCCGCACTCAGCTCGCGGGTGTGGGGGCGTACGGGCTTCCTGCAGCCGGGCGGCGCCTACGGCTTCCGCGATCAACTCCAGGACGTCATGGCCCTCGGCCTCGCCCGGCCCGATCTCTACCGCGAGCACCTCCTGCGCTGTGCCGGCCGGCAGTTCGTGGAGGGCGATGTGCAGCACTGGTGGCACGAGCACAGCGGCCGGGGCGTACGTACGACGTGCTCCGACGACCTGCTGTGGTTGCCGTTCGCGGTCGCGCACTATGTGCGGGTGACCGGGGACCATGCCGTGCTCGAGGCCCGCGTGCCGTTCCTCACGGCGCCACTCCTCGTGCCCGGCGAACACGAGTCCTATTCCCAACCCCAACCCTCGGGCCAGCACGGCACGCTGCAGGAGCATTGCATCCGGGCGATCGAGCGCGGACTCACGATCGGCCGGCACGGGCTGCCCCTCATCGGCGGCGGCGACTGGAACGACGGCATGAATCGCGTGGGCCAGCTCGGGCAGGGCGAGAGCGTGTGGCTCGGCTGGTTCCTCGCCGACGTGCTGGAGGACTTCGCCACGCTCGTGGAATGGCGCGGTGATCCGGCACGCGCCAGCCGCTGGCGGGCGGAACGCACGCGGCTGCAGGACATGCTCGAACAGGCGTGGGACGGTGACTGGTACCGGCGTGCGTATTTCGACGACGGCACGCCAATCGGTTCGGCGCAGGTCGCGGAGTGCCGCATCGACTCCATCTCGCAGAGCTGGTCCGTGCTGTCCGGCGCCGCACCCGCCGCTCACGCCGAGCGCGCGATGGACTCCGTGCGCATGCTGCTGGTGCGGCGCGATGCCGGCGTGATCAAGCTGCTCGATCCGCCGTTCGATCAGTCGCCCAACGATCCCGGCTACATCAAGGGCTATCTCCCGGGTGTGCGGGAGAACGGTGGCCAGTACACACACGCGGCGCTCTGGGCTGTGATGGCGATCGCCAAGATGGGCCACGGCGACGAAGCCACCGAACTGTTCCACATGCTGAACCCCATCAACCACACGCGCACCGACGCCGACATCCGTCGCTACAAGGCCGAGCCCTACGTGGTCGCGGCCGACCTACTGACGCGCGCGCCGCACATCGGCCGCGGCGGCTGGACCTGGTACACGGGCTCGTCGGCCTGGATGTACCGGCTGGGACTCGAGTCGATCCTCGGCCTGCAGCGGCACGGCTCGCACTTCACGCTCGCGCCGTGCATCCCCGCCGCGTGGGACCGTTTCAGCATCCGCTGGTGCAATGGCGCCACGGTGTACGAGATCGAAGTCGAGAACCCGGATCACATCCAGTGCGGCGTGTCGCACGCGTTGCTCGACAGCAGCCCCGTGGACCCGATGGCGATGCCGTTGTCGGAGGACGGCCGCACGCACAGCGTCCGCGTCGTCATGGGATCGGGGAGATCGGCGTCCGACGCGGCCCTGGGATCCGGAGCACGACCGGGAGCCGCGAGGTCATAGGGCAACCCTGAGTCCTGCGGTGAGCCCGGCTGGCGTACGAACCCACTCTCTTCTCGACTGCCCAGACCCCCGATCCCGGTCGACTCTCGATCGGGCAGGTGGTGCCCCGGCACCATGCGGCCCTCAGGACGGCCCGCGCCTTCCGCGCGCCTCCGTCATCCTGCGACACCGGGAGCTTCCCGAGCCGCTCCCGGTTGCCTGCCCCGTCGGCCCCGACTCGGCCCCACCGTGGCCTTCGAGTGCCAACTGCAGACGGCGGCTCGGGCTGTTAACCTCCCAGCGCTTCGGTTCATCGGACCGGACACGTGTCCGTGAAGACCATCGTCCCGCTGCAGATCCGATCGCCTCACCCGGCGCCTCGAAGGTGGCCGGCGGTGGGCCGGCCGATCGCAACCACTGGCCCGGAGGGGATTCCGCGGTGACCCCATTCGAGGTGTTCGCGTCCATCACGACGCTGTCCGCCGTCTTCAGCTGGATCAATCACCGTTGGGTCCGACTGCCGACGACGATCGGGCTGCTCGTCATCGCGATGTTGTCCTCGCTGGCCCTCGTTGCGTTGCATGCGGCGGGACTGTTCGCAGGCGATCCACTGGTGCCCGCGATCCGGGACTTCGATTTCCATGACGCGCTGCTCAACGGGATGCTGGGAGCGATGCTCTTCGCAGGCGCGCTCCATCTCCAGGTGGACGACCTGCTCGAACAGAAATGGGCGATCGCACTGCTCGCGACCGGCAGTGTCGTGCTCTCCACACTGCTCGTCGGCGGCTTCGCGTGGCTCGTCTTCCGTGCCTTCACGCTCGGGGTGCCCTTCACCCACTGCCTGCTGTTCGGTGCCCTCATCTCGCCGACCGACCCGATCGCAGTGGGCGCCATCCTCCGCGACGCCGGGGTCCCCAAATCCCTCAACATCAAGATCACCGGGGAGTCGTTGTTCAATGACGGATTCGGCGTGGTCGTCTTCCTGGTCATCCTCAGCTCGGTGAGCGGTGGCCACGGCAGCTCACCCGGCGAGATCATGGGGCTGTTCGCCGAGGAGGTGCTCGGAGGACTCCTCTATGGTGCCGTCCTCGGGTACGTCGCATACCGCATGCTCAAGAGCGTCGATCACTACCAGGTCGAGATCCTGATCACGATCGCCATGGTGACCGGCGGCTATGCGCTCGCCCAACGGCTGCACGTCTCGGGGCCACTGGCGATGGTGGTCTCGGGGCTCATGGTCGGGAACCAGGGCCGTGCCTTCGCGATGTCCGAGCGCACCCAGCAACGCCTCGACTCTTTCTGGGAACTCGTCGACGACTTCCTCAACGCGCTCCTCTTCGTACTCATGGGAATCGAGGTGGTGGTGCTCGAGCTGTCCTCCTCCTACGTGCTCGCGGGCTTGCTCCTCATCCCGCTCATCCTGATCGCCCGGGGAGTGAGCGCCGGACTTCCCATCTCGTTGCTCCGGGCACTTCGTCAGCCGGTGACTCCCGGCGCGATCCGCCTACTCACCTGGAGCGGACTTCGTGGCGGCATCTCGGTCGCGCTCGCGCTATCGCTGCCCAAGGGCGGCACACACGACCTGATCGTCACCGTGACCTACGTCGTGGTGGCCTTCTCGATCATCGTCCAGGGGTTGACCGTGGGCCCGTTCGCGCGTCACTTGGCGCGGGCCGGCCGGCGCTGACCCCGTTCGGTACCGACCGCCCCGCACAAGCACGACTCACAGATGGGACTGATCCGCCTTGGATGGCGCGCCCTCCCCGGGCGGGTCCGGAAACTGCCGCTCGAGGATGCGGCGCGCGATGGGCCCGCCGCCGATGCCGATCGCGAGACCGACCCCGAGCATGAGGGCCCCGAAGGCGATGGCGAACGCGGTCAGCATCATCGTCTTCGCGACGCCGAGCTGCTCGAGTGCGGCAACCACCACAAGCGCCCCGATGAGCCAGCGCACGCCGCCGCTCAGCAGTCGCGCCGACGGCAGGTCCGAGTTGACCGCGGCCAGGAGTGTCGCGCGCCAGGCGAAGTTCGCCGCGATCATACCGACCATGAGGATGCCCACACTCACGGCTACTCGGGGCAGGTACGCGATGAACCGCGCCGTGAGGTCGTCCATCCCCGAGAATCCGAGCGTCGTGAGTGCGACCGTGAGGAAACCCAACCAGACCAGCCAGAACGCCATCGAAGCCGCCAGCTCCGTGGCCTTCGGCAGTGCCACCTTCCGGAGCGTGTCCGTGAGGCCGATGCGGTCGGCGAGGTGGTCGAAGCGGGCCATGCGCAGCACCTGACGGGACACCACACTGATGAACCAGGCCACGAGCCAGCCCAAGACGATGATGCACAGGGTCGCGAGCAGATGAGGCAGGAAGACGATCACCCCGTCCGCGAACTCCGTCCACGCGTTGCGAAGCACGGTGAGCATCGATTCGGTCATGGTTCACCTCCGGAGTGTGGCTTGCCAGCGTTGCAGGAGTGACGGGCGCATGCGGACGAACTCGCGCTCGAGCGCGCGCATGCGGTCGGAATAGGCGGGTTCCCCGACATCGGCGAGCTCAGTCGCGATCGAGGCGGTCCGGCCGAGGTACAGGGGCAGCAGCGTCTGCGCGAGGTGTGCGCGGGACATGAGTCCGCGGTGTGCGGCGATGACGAACTCGTACACGGTATTCGCCCACAGTTCGTCCCCGAGTTCGTGCACCTCGCCACCGGCCGCCGCGGCATGCAGTCCGGCGAGGGCATCCGGCGAAAGGATGTCGCGGAGCAGCGGATCGAGATCACGGACGCCGGCACGGAATCGGTCGACCATCGGTCCGAGTTCGAGCTGCGCTGACTCCGGGATCGTCGGGGCGCGATGCCCGGGCGGCTCAGGCTCCTCTCCGACCTGGATCGCACTCCAGCGTCCGGCGTGATACTCGAGACAATCGAAGGCCGTTCCGACGACCTGTTCGAAAAGTGCGGCCAGTCCCGGTGCCCCCGGTCGCGGAGCGAGGATGCGCTCGCCAAGCGGAACATGCGCGAAGCGCAGGGGCTCGACCATCGCGCTCGTGAGGAGCCAGAGGTCGCATGCCGGTGGCGGGAGCTCCCGTTCCCACATGACATGCCCGACCATGCGGGCGGCGAATGCGCCCGTGCAGGCGAAATCCCCGCCCAGACTGACGTGGAGCCCGGGACCGTACACCGCTCCCAGCAACGGCTGGAGGAGCTGGCTCAGGAGGGTGCCGTCGAGCCGGCGGCGCGGTCGCACCGGGACCGCGAGATCGGCCCCCCCGCGCCAGACGGGTTCGACGAGATCCGGCACCCAACCGGGCTGCGGGTTCGACGCCGCAGCGTCCACGAGGACGACGGCACGGGCCTGCAGCAGGTCTGCTGCGGCGAACACCATGCGGACCCCGGCGGAGTTCCCGGGCATCCCGGGGTAAGTGCCGGTGATGCGATGCGTCGTGCGCAGGGTCGGAGAGCCCGCGAGTTCCTCGTCGGCGAGCCGGGCCGTGCGCACCAGTTCCGGGGTGCCGTCCTCGGAGCCGCCGTCGAGACCGATGAGCACGGTCCGCTCGCGCGGGTACCGCCGCGCGAGCCCGGTATGCACGGACTGCACCACCGCCTGGATGGTCGAGGCGTGCTGGTGGGTCGGGATGCCGACCAGGATGTCCACCTGCCCGACCGCCACCAACTGGCGTACGAACTCGTCGGACAAGATGCTCGTTCGCGGCATGCTCACTCCCGGGTCGGGCCGGTGGCGCCCTCAGAGCCAGCGCAATCGGAACCAGAAGAACGCGTAGGGGGACAGGGTGAGCGCGTAGGGCTGCTCCCCGATGCGCGGGAACAGGCTCCCTCCGAACATCTCGACGGGCAGCGCACCGGAGAGCCGGGACAGCTCGAGTTCCACCGCCTGCGCGGTGTGGGAGAGATTGTTCACGACGAGCACCTGCTCGTCGCTGTCCGTCCGCAGGTACGCGAGGACGCGGTGATTCACGGGCGACAGGAACTCGATCGCGCCACGGCCGAACAACGGGGTCGATCGGCGCACTCGGATCAGACGGCGCATCCAGTTGAGCAGGGAGTGCGCGCTGGCGCGCTGCGCCTCGACGTTCACCGCCGCGAAGCCGTAGACGGGATCCGTGATCAGCGGGCGTGGCAGGACATCGGACTCCGAAGACGAGAATCCTCCATGCCGGCGGCCATTCCACTGCATCGGCGTTCGCACGCCGTCGCGATCTCCCAGCCTCAGATCGTCCCCCATGCCGATCTCGTCCCCGTAGTACAGGACGGGACTGCCCGGCAGGGACAGGAGGATCCCGTGCATCAGCTCGATCCTCCGGCGGTCCCCCTCCAGGAGCGGCGCCAGCCGTCGGCGGATCCCGAGGTTGAGACGCGCGACCGGGTCACTCGCGTACGTGTCATACATGTAGTCGCGCTCGGCGTCGGTCACCATCTCGAGTGTCAACTCATCATGATTGCGCAGGAACAACGCCCACTGACAGTTCTCGGGGATCCGCGGCGTCCGCTCGAAGATCTCGACCAACGGCTTGCGGTCCTCGAGCTTCAATGCCATGAACATGCGCGGCATGATCGGGAAATGGAAAGCCATGTGGAACTCGTCGCCGTCACCGAAATAGGGACGCACGTCTTCCGGCCACATGTTGGCCTCGGCGAGCAGCATGCGACCCGGGAACTCGGCGTCGAGGCGCGCCCGGAGCTCCTTGAGGATGGCGTGAGTCTCGGGGAGGTTCTCGCACGTCGTCCCCTCCCGTTCAACGAGGTAGGGCACCGCATCGACGCGAAATCCATCGACCCCCAGCTCCAACCAGAATCGCATGATCTTCCAGATCTCCTCGCGCACTTGAGGGTGATCGAAGTTCAGGTCCGGTTGGTGCCGGTAGAACCGGTGCCAGTAGTAGGCGCCCGAGACCTCGTCCCAGGCCCAGTTCGAATCCTCGCTGTCGACGAAGATCCGGCGCACGCCACGGTACTGCGTGCCGTCCTCGCTCCACACATACCAATCGCGTTTGGGGTCATCGCGCGAACGCCTGGCTTCCTGGAACCACGGATGCTGGTCGGAAGTGTGATTCAGCACGAGCTCGGTGATGACGCGCAGGCCGCGGGCGTGCGCCGCATCGAGGAACTCCTTGAACTCCTCGAGTGTGCCGTAGCTCGGGTGGATCGCCTGATAGTCCGAGATGTCGTAGCCATCGTCGCGGAACGGTGACGGATACATGGGCAGCAGCCACAGGCATTGCACGCCCAGATCGGTCAGGTGATCGAGACGGGTGATCAGCCCACGCAGGTCCCCGATCCCGTCACCGTTGCCGTCCGCGTAGGCCTTGATGTGGAGCTCGTAGAAGACGGCATCCTGGAACCAGCTCGTCGGGCTCGACATTCAGCGCCTCCCGAGGCGAAGCCGCACGGGTTCGCCGGCGTGCTCGTGGCGCCGGAAGCGGAAGCGACTCTTGACGGGCTCCGACGACTGGCACATGGTCGCTCTCGAGCCTGCGCGGGATCGGTAGGCGTCCGTCGGCGAAAGAGTTGGATCTCCGCGTACGGCGGAGCGGACCGGGCTGGACCGTGGACCGGCCCCGTGCGCTCCGCGCAGTCCCCAGCACCCCGGGCGCGGACTCTCGAGTCTCGATGCAACAGCCTCCAAGAACCGTCGCGCCGGGCGAGACTTGAACCGGACGCAGCGCCCGATCGCCGATCGTGTCGCACCCCTCACCCGCAGGGCAGCTCCCGACCATGGCGGAACCGGGCCACGCGCGCCCGCCCCGCTCCCACGCCCTCTATCGAAAGCCGGCCCGCGAATGCCGTTCGACCTCTCGCCGGAAATCACGTACGTCGCGGTCCTGTTCGCGCTCTTCGTGGTCCCGAAGGCACTGCAGCGGTTCGCCGTGCCGGCAGCGATCACCAGCCTGGTCCTCGGCGCGGTCGCCGGCCTCGTGTTCGGGCTGTTCCAACACGACACGACGCTGCACCTGCTCTCTGCGTTCGGCATCGTCGCGCTGTTCCTGTTCGCCGGGCTCGAGGTCGACACCGGGGAGCTCCGCAACAACGCCGGGGTGCTGCTCCAGCATCTCGCGGTGCGCGCCTCACTGCTCGCGGTCATCGGGTTCCTGCTGAGCCGACTGCTCCATCTGGAGGGGCGAGTGGCCACGCTGCTGGCGCTGGCCCTGCTCACCCCCTCCACCGGCTTCATCCTCGACAGCATCGCCCAACTCGACCTGACGGAGTCCGAGCGGCGCTGGATCAAGCTGAAGGCGATCGCCACCGAGTTGCTGGCCCTGCTCGTGCTGTTCGCAACCCTCCAGTCGACCACGATCGAGCGGATGGCGCTCTCCTTGGGAGCGCTCACCGCGATGATCCTCCTGCTCCCGCTGGCGTTCCGGGCATTCGCGGCCCTCGTCGTTCCGTTCGCGCCCCGATCGGAGTTCGCGTTCCTGCTCATGATCGCGGTCCTGTGCGCATTCGTCACCCGTGAGCTGGGGGTCTATTACCTGGTCGGCGCCTTCGTGGTGGGCATG